>Ga0335078_10000249_pt1 | contig 87375 bp, 75 predicted proteins | sample Lox_Sample_32_FD_206711 | JGI IMG/M metagenome (GOLD analysis project Ga0335078, IMG submission 206711) | Soil microbial communities from Loxahatchee National Wildlife Refuge, Florida, United States - Lox_Sample_3.2 | ecosystem: Environmental > Terrestrial > Soil > Wetlands | place: USA... | reverse complement strand
ATTTCGGCGATGGTCTGATTCGGCAATCGGAATTTCGAACGGTCGCCGGCGGCAACGCTTCTTACACGCAGCAACTCAACCGGGGATTCTCGCTCACGGCTGGTTTCGATTTGCGGCAGGACGCTCCTCGCAACGCGGAACTCGCTCATGCCGATTCTTTCGGCATTTTCCAGCCGGTGACACTGAACAACTTCACCATCGGCGACGCTGCTCCGTATGCCGCGCTCAACGGCGTGTTCTCCCAGTTCTTCAGCTACAGCGTGGGCGTGCGGCGCGACGAAATCTTCTTTGACAACGCCGACAGACTCGTTCCCGGCAATTCTTATCGGGCGCAATCCGGACTTACCTCGCCGCGTGCCACGCTCACGTTCCATGTGCCGGGCAAGACCCGCATTCCCATTCTTGCCTTCAGCTACGGCGAAGCGTTTCACACCAACGATCCGCGGATTGGCCTGGGCGACAGCCATGGAACGCCTATCGCAACTTCGCGAGCTTATCAGTTGGTCGCGACGGAAAATGTCGGTGGAACCCAGTTTCGTTTGACCCTGAGCCGGGTGAGCAATTCCCAGGAACTGGCGAAGATTGATCCCGATACCGGCTTGCAAGAGGATGTCGGACCCTCGCTGGTCCGCTCGCTGACGTTCTCCGCGCATCACCATTTCTCCTTGGGGTCGTTGCAGGCAACTTTTGCGCGCGCCACGGCGGTTGAAACGCTGACGGGGCAGGATGTTCCCGAAGCACCACGCCTGATCTGGGATCTTTCCGGCACGAGCATGCGTTTCCCCGGTGGATTGCGAGCCGGAGCGGGGTTGGAATATGTAGGCCGCAAACCTCTGGGTGATGGATTTACCGCTGTGCCCGTGCGTGAGATTCGTGGGTCTCTGACGCGCAGCTTTCACGATGGTCTTTATGATGCCGGCATTCATTTCCTGTTGGCCAGCGGCTATACAGGACAGACTCTCGAGACTCTGCAGTTGCCCGGAGAGGAAGGTCCCTTCGAGCGCATTGTGGGTGTGAGGAAGCCTTCGTATGCCGGGGTTACTCTGAAGTATCACTTCCGGCGGGAGGGTTCACCGTGAGCGTGGCTCTTGGTAAAGCAGATTCCTCGTCACGGTGTTGCTCGGAATGACAACCGTCTCGGACAAAGTTATAGCGATTCCAGGAACGATCGTGGCGGGTGGACACCAAGAATCGTGTTTCCGGTGGTGGTCACAGCTTGCCGGAGCAGTTCGCCGATTTCGGTTTCCAACCGGGTGCGCTGTTCCTCGCGCAGATCGGTGAAGCGAAAGGGCTGCAGGTATCCCGGCTTTGAGCGCATGGGGAACAGGGTCTCGGCGCGGCCGCGTACTGTATTGGAGTTCAGGTAAACGGTCAGGCCGAATGGAATCCTTTCCGACAGGTAAGTGTCGAGCTCCAACAAGCCGCCGGTGATCGAGAGGCGGTGCATCCTGGCCCGCAGTTGCTGGCCGTTTTGCAGGTTGACGGCGGCGGAGGTATCGCCGCGCAGGTTCACTCGGGGAGCGCGTTGTCGCAAGGCCGGGGGATGATTCATTACGACTTTACTATCGCACCGAGCGGGGGATCGCGAGAGATTACGGAAGCGCCGGCGCACAGGCCCATGGCGGAGCGCGGAACCCTGCGCCCGTACAAGGCCTTCCGTAATCTCCACCTTCGTGCCAGTCCGTACCATACTGTGCTGGAACATGAGCAGCCTCCCCTACTTGCACTTTAAACAGCGCCCTCCACGGATGCACCTGGCCGATGTGACACCGGCGGTGCTTCGCTTTCAAGATGGACAAAGAACTGCCGCACAACTTCAGGTGCTTTCCGTTACCGGTGGCCTGCTGTCCATCTCTACGCCTCTGGATGAAGGTTCCCGCGTCAAGTTAATGTTTCTGACGTCGGCGGGACCGGTGCTTGGAGGCGCCGAGATGCTGAATCCGGTTTCGAATACGCTTCAGCCCTTTCGCTTTGTATCGCTGCCGGTGGAAGATCACCGCAGACTGGGAACCGCGATCCAGTCGTTCCACGGGCGCAGCCTCGCAGAGCCGGAGTGGATGGACAAGCTTCGCACAGCTGCCCATGATGGCAAGCCGCGCCGGCGGGCATTCCGCTTTGTTCTCAGCGCCGCGGTTCTGGGCGCGTTGGGCAGCGCGCTGTATCTGCTGCAAATTCACATTCTCAAATAGCCGCCGGCGATGGCCACAGCGATTGACAATCCGAAGGCCGTCAATTCAGTAGAGGCATTGATCCAACTGCTGCGCCGCCGGTCTTATGAGGAGATACGGCAGCGCATGTATGACAATCCGCCGGGAACTCCCTGGTGGTCTGCATGCCGCACCGAATTGGATATCCGGAATGGTGAACGGACGGCCTCCGCGCTGATGGAAAGTTCCCGGGTCCTGGAAAAAATGAGAATTTCCAGCGAGCAACTGGGCGGCTCTACCGACAAACTGCTGCAAGCTACCGGCGACTTGAGCGACTTGATCAAGGACGTAAAAGAGGCCGGCCGGCGCGTGGAAATCGCCACCTACGTGATTGTCGGCGTAACCATCCTACAGCTGTTTTATGTTACGTTCCAGGTTTTTGGCAGACGATGAGCGCAGTTTCTGTTGGGAAAGGATGTGTAATCGGGAATCGATCCCCGAAACATGATTTGGTAAAGCAGTGATGTCCCCCGCCAATACTCGCCGTTGTCCGCGACACCAGGTCAACCTGCCGGTCCGCATTGCTCCGGGCTACGACACCGCACACATAGCCGCCCCGGGACTCGCCACCGAGATCAGCCAGAGCGGAATGGCGCTATACGGCGGAATTGAGTTGCAGCCGGGAGACTTGATGGAAATCGAGTTCCAGGTCTCCAATCACCTGCGCGTGGCCGGGGTAGTCCGCAATCGTATGGGATATTGCTTTGGGTTGGAGTTTCTTGCGCCACAGGCAAAACCATGCAAGGCGACGAGCGCTCCGGCAATCGAAGCTCCCTCGGTGCAGCGGCCTGATGAGGAGTTGCTGGAGATTTTCCTGCAACAACATGCAGCGTATTTGCGGCAAAAGGAGCTGGAGATACGCCGGCTCAGGCAGGAAATGCTCAAGACGCGCCAGACCCGGTTGCAGCTCCAGGCTCTTCACACGGACCGCGCCACCCGTTAAACGGTGGTTTAGGGAAACTCCGGTTAAATGCTTCCGGCGGTGGAAATCGTGGAGAGGCACAGTGGTTTCGCGGGCGGGGGGCGCCCGCGCCGCACTTTGGATCGCGCGCGCGGACGAGGATGCCGGCGCCCACATGGGAGACTTAATCAGACCTTCCCTAGACGCTTCTGCAGGATCCATCTGACCGATGGTGTGGATGCCCCTGTCCGAGGCGTTCGATTCGGTCCAGTCCCCTCGCCTACGCTGGAACTTTTCTTCTCCGTCCCGAACTCGAGTGATCAAGCTGCGGTCCGAGGCTCGTCCCCGCGCAAGCCGGACAGTCGCAGCCTTCGCTCGCGGTGAGGTGCCAGGAAGCCAACGCATCCAAGCGATAGCCAACCCCACGGATGGTTTTCAGATAGGTAGGTTTGGTTCTGTCAGGCTCAATCTTCTCCCGAATTCGACGAATGCATGCGTCCACACTGCGCGGTGTGACGAACTGCATGTCACCCCACACGGCGTCGAGCAGAAGATCGCGGGTAAACACCTGCCCGCGATGGCGGGCAAGATACTCGATCAGACGGAACTCCAGACTCGTGGTCGCCACCTCGATTCCTCGAACCGCAATCTTCATTGCGGAACTGTCAATCACAAGCTCGGCCGCCCGTTCTTTAGGAACCGCCACTGGGAATGGCAAGCGGCGCAGAACAGCTTGTACGCGGGCCACCAGTTCGCGTGGACTGAATGGTTTCACCAGACAATCATCGCCCCCGGATTCCAATGCCAAAACATGCTGTTCCGCGCCGTCCTCTTCCAGGAAGAATATGAGCGGGGTCCCCGCCAGGCGGGGGTTTTCGCGAACTTGCCGGCACAAATCCAGGCCGTTGCCATTCGGCAGCAACATCGCCACCAGCATCAGCGCGGGACGCACAGACTCAGCTTCTTTGATGACATTGATTGTGGTGGATGTTCTGACGGCATACCCGGCCTGTTCGAGGCAGCATTGCGCTGATTGGCAGACTTCAGCATCGCCTTCCACAATGTAAATGAGCTGTCGCATCCAATTGTCCTCTTGACCTTACAGAGCGTAGCGCTTCGACTTGTGCCTATGCAGCGTCGCGCAGTGAATCCTGACCTGCTAGAAAAGCTGTCTCATTACGATGTACGGTGTTGAAGTCTAGTCCGGCGCGTGTTACGGCAGGGTGACTGGCAAATGAATCCTGTGTAAATTTTCGTTTTGTCTTCGACTGCTGCGAGGGATTCTCAGGGCTCCCGCTAGAGGGCTGGAATATTGTCAGTCGCCGTCATCGTCCTCGCCAGCATCCTTATCATCATCATCCTCGCGCAGTTGCCCTCCCGCAGTCGAATCGCTCAGTTGCGGGCATTGCCGCGGGGTCAGAATCAGCGGCGCCAGAGGCTGCTGGTTGAAGTTAAACATATCCATGAGGTTGTTCGCCTGCTTGTCGCGCTGGGTGATGGGAGGCAGATTGAAGACTTTTTCGGCGAAACGCAGGATGGACGAAACGTCGTGGATTCCATGCTGTATGGTTCCCCCTTTGGCGTAGGGCGAGATCACGATCAGGGGCACGCGGATACCGAGGCCAAAATAATCCACGGTCGGCGGGGGAACGTGATCATAAAATCCGCCGAAGTCATCCCAGGTCAAAAAGATCGCTGTCGAATTCCAAAACGGCGAATTCATGATGGCATTGATAATCTGCACCGTCCACCCTTCCCCAACGCACATGTTCAGCTTTGGCCCCGGATGGTCTGAATAAGGACCCAGCGGCGTAATCCACGTAACGGCCGCGAGACTGGTCTGCACATCACTCGTGAAATCGTTGACCGGAAGCACATTGGTGCTCCACTGATCTCCATTGCGGATGTGATTGATTGCATCCAACACCGACCAGATATAACCGTATTGTGTGGAGGTCGCAGAATAATAAGCCCAACTTTGCCCTGCGGCATTCAACTCGTCGGGCAAAGTCGGAATGTCAATGCACGGAAAAATGTGGGAACCCTGTCCCGTCGTCGGATCGCGGGTGGGAACTGTAGTTCCTTCATTAGAATCGCATCCCCAGGCTGCGGGCTTTCCTGTCTCTCCCATCGGATTGTCACTGATGTCGCCCGAATCGGCCGCCGCGTAATACAAGTGGTTCGGGAAACTCCCCCCGTACATCGAAGAAAAAAAGTTGTCTGCGAGCGTAAAATTCTGCGCGTATGTCCAATAGTTCGGAATGTCGGTAGATTGAAACTGAACGTAAGCGGCATAGTTCTTGGCATACTTGTAGAAACCGTCCATCTTCCCGTGATCAATGGCGGTGACCGAAGTGCCCCAGCCGTGAGCGAGTTTCCCTTGCACCAGTTTTGCGCGACCAAGCGCAATCTGCTTCGATCCAGCCATCCCCATCGTCGCTCCATTGGCACCGGGAAACATGCCGAACATGCTGTCGAACGAGCGATTTTCCTTAATGATGATGACAATGTGCTGAATGGGATTGGTCTGCGCGCAACAGGAAACGACCAACAGAAACAGAGCAAGCGCTATTTGTCGCAACCTTCCACCTCCATTACGCTCCGCGCGGCGATTATCCCGCAAAAGACTGCTCATTGAAAAACATACCCGGCTCCCTGCGAGTAAACGCCTGAGATTGCCGCAAAAGGGGCGCCCACAACAACCGCGCCGTCGCTAATCGAGATCGAACTGCCCAAGCTGTCGCCCGGAGCGCCGTCGCCGGCGGTCATCTTAGCGTCGAAGGACGAAGTTGAGACCCAGCCATCAGAAGGCTCGACATAAACGTAAGCCGCGCCCTGTCCGGCGTTGGAACCGATCATTGCGCTGGGAGCGCCGACCACAACCGTATCCTGGTTGATCGAAACCGACGTGCCGAACTGATCGCGGATCGCTCCGTCGGAGGCGGTCAATTCTGCCGTAGCGGTTGAAGTCGTAGTCCAACCGCCGTCCGGCATGACATACACATAGGCGCTGCCCTGTTGATAAAGAGAGTCGGTTCCCTGCCCCAGCGCACCGACGGCGATGGTCAAGCCGTCTATGTCTATGCCCACCGAACAGCCGAACTGTGCTCCGGCGTTTCCGTCGCCGGCAGTAAGCTCCGCGGTTTCGGTTGCGTCGGCCCATCCTGATTCTCCTGCAACGTAGACGTATGCTGCGCCGCGAGAGTAAGTGTCGGAGATGCCCGCGTAGGGTGCCCCAACGACCGCTGTGATACCGGAAACCGCTACCGACTGGCCAAAACCGTCATCGGACGTGCCATTGGAAGCCGTAAGTTTGGCCGTTTGCGTCGTGCTCGCCCAGCCATCGGAGGGCTCAACGAACACATAAGCCGCACCCTGGAAGAATGTGCAGGGGCTGCTGGGACATCCGGCGCCGATAGCGGCGTTGGGCGCACCCGCGGCGATTGTCCCGGTGCTGCTGTCAATGCCCACGGCGTAACCCAGTTCGTCGCCGGCAAGGCCATCGGAGGCGGTAAGTTTCGCTGTCTCGGTCGAATCCACCCACCCGCCCGACGGTTCGACGAAAACATATGCCGCACCCTGGTTAAAGCAAATGCTGCTGGTCATGGCGCAATTGGCGTTGGAAATCCCGGCATAGGGAGAGCCCACAACGATCACGCCGTCGCTGATCGCGATCGAACTGCCAAACTGATCGCTCGACAATCCATCCGAAGCCGTCAGCTTGGCGACCTGGGTCATATCAGCCCAACCGGTAGAAGGTTCGACGAACACGTAGGCTGCACCCTGAGAAGGGTTGGTGCCGACGGTAGCGGAAAACGCGCCCACGACGATTGTGTTGGTATCGCCGTCTATGGCGACCGCGCCGGCGAGCTGATCGCCGCCCACACCGTCCGAGGCCGTCAGTTTCGCCTGTTGCACCCAGGGATCAACCGTGATGGGATATCGCGCAGTGGCATCGCTGACCTGTAACCACACACGGTCGGTTGCGAGTCGCAACCTCGCATGAAGTTCTTTGCCGCTTGCATCAAAAGCGGTCAGACCCTGGTATCGCAGTTTCTCGCCGGAAGGGCCGCTAAGAGTGATCCCAGTGTCATCTCCACCCACCGACGACGCCTTCAGAGCCCCCGAGACTGATAAGGCCAGCGTCAACCAGTCACTGTGTTTGCCTTTTGGCGGAACCAGCAAAGTGAAGCCCTGTTCCAGTCCAGCGGGTCCGTTGACATACCATTCCGTGAGCCCCAGCCGGCGATATTCCACGCGATTCGCGCTGGCTTGGGGAGCGATCGCGGCTGCGGCTTGAAGCTCCGAGCCGTATCCGTAACCCAGTAACCGCACCCGCCAACGCATATTTCCAGCGCGAACCTCAACACCGCTCTTGCGGAAATTGGTGGTCAGATTCTGATTGGAGTTCGTCGCAATAAAACCATCTTTGACCGGTTGTATGTGATAGGCAGCGAAATCGTAGCCCACTGTAGCTGAAACCCTGGATTGCGCGGCCAACGGCAGGCTTGCCATGCCGGAGCCATTTTGACGCAAAGGACTGGCCTGTGCCGAAATTCCACAGCACAAAACAAAAAAAAGAGTCAGGCGCGCAACTCTCATGCAAACTGCTCCTTACCGTAGAAGAACACTTCGGCCCAGCGATGCCATCCGGGTTCAAATTGTGCATCCGCATAAACTTGGGAGTCAATGTGCATTGTTTTGCGCACCTGTGCGAAACTCTGCACCAATCCCTTGCCCAGCGGCCTCTTTTCGGGGTGGCCGCCCCGGAATCGCCTCGGCGGTGCAGCGTCGAGGGCAGGCATGAATTTCACTTTTCGATTACTCTGAAAAGGCGACTGATTTTCCCGCATGAGATACCAGCTCAAACCGGCTGATGTGCTCGTCATGAACGCGTTGCGTCTCGTCATCCGTCTGAATGTTTCAGAGGATCGCCCGCGATGAGGTACGGCTTCATCATTGACAACCGCAAGTGTATTGGTTGCCATGCTTGCACGGTGGCGTGCAAGACGGAAAATTTCGTGCCCTTGGGCGTGAACCGCACATGGGTGAAGTACGTGGAAAAGGGCGAATTTCCCAACACTCGCCGCGTGTTTCAGGTCACGCGCTGCAATCACTGCGAGAAGCCGCCTTGTGTCACCATCTGTCCGGTCACGGCGATGTATCGGCGCAAAGACGGCATTGTGGATTTCGATTCGGAGCGCTGCATCGGCTGCAAGGCCTGTATGCAGGCATGTCCCTACGACGCCATTTACATGGATCCCGACAGCGGTACGGCGGCAAAATGCCACTTCTGTGCGCATCGCACGGAAGTGGGGTTGGAGCCTTCGTGTGTCGTGGTCTGCCCGGAGCATGCCATCATCGCAGGCGATCTGGACGATGCCGGAAGCGAGGCGGCGCAGTTAGTGGCCCGCGAGACCGTTCGCGTGCGTAAGCCTGAACAGGGAACCAGGCCAAAGCTCTATTACATTGATGCCGATGAGAGCGCCATCGTTCCTACCGCCGCGCGGCACGAGAATTCTTATGTGTGGTCGCAACGCAATCAAGGCTTGCATGGCGGCGGAGCGATCTATCCGCCGGACAGTCCGCTGCTGCAGCGGAACGCCCTGGCTACTTACGACGTTTCTCACGCCCGCCCGTGGGGCTGGCAAGTGCCGGCGTATTGCTGGACGAAGTCCATTGGCTCGGGGGCGCTGGCGGTTCCGGCAATCGCTATGGCACTGGGACAATTGTCGGCCGATCGCTGGCGGGACATCGCGCTTTCCACGATCGCATTGATCTTTACCGCCCTCACGACCGTATTGCTGGTTTGGGACCTCGATCACAAAGAGCGATTCCTGCGAGTAGTCTTCATGCCGCAACTGAAGTCGTGGCTGGCGCGCGGCGCTTTCGTCCTCATGGCCTACAGTGCCCTGAGTGGCCTGTTCTGGCTCGCCGCGATTGCAAGCTATTCGGCGAGAGCGCCGGTATTGCTGTGGATCACAGTCGTAGTCGGTTTTTTGGCGGCCTGCTACACCGCATTTCTTTTCGGCCAGTGTGAAGGCCGCGACCTGTGGCAGACACCGCTGCTTCCGGTTCATTTGATCGTGCAGGCTCTGTTGTGCGGCGCAGCGGTATTGGCGCTGCTTCCTCGAAGTCTCGGAGGGAGTGCAACCGCAGTTTCCGTCGCTGCGGTGACGCTCGTGATCACCTTGGGATTGCATCTGCTCATGCTGCTGGGCGAAGTCGCGATTCCGCACACGACGGATAACGCGCGCTATGCCGCTCGATTGATGACACATGGTCCGTTTCGCGACTACTTCTGGGGCGGAGCTGTTTTCCTGGGCGGAATCGTTCCGCTGCTTCTTCTGCTCACGGCAGGGTCGAACCCTCTGGTTGTCGGCCTTGCCAGCGTGCTCGCACTCGTGGGGCTCTTGCTTTTCGAGTGGTGCTTCGTAATGGCGGGACAAGCCGTGCCCAACAGTTAGCGGATTGTTTCGGGAGCTTCAAGGTATGGACGATTTCAAACGCGAAGGAAGCCACCTTTCCTCCTGTCCTCCGGTGGAGAAGTGGGACGACTGGATGGAATACGATCCGGAGGCGTGGCCGCGCCGCGTCGAAAAACACTTCCAGCTCGTCCCTACGATTTGCTTCAACTGCGAATCCGCCTGTGGGCTGCTCGCTTACGTGGACAAGAAAACCGGCGAGATCGCGAAGTTCGAGGGCAATCCCAAGCATCCCGCCAGCCGCGGACGCCTGTGTGCCAAAGGGCCGGCGACAATCAATCAAATTCACGATCCTGATCGCATTCTTTATCCGCTGAGACGCAACGGCCCGCGCGGCAGCGGAAAGTGGTCGCGAGTTTCCTGGGATGAGGTGCTGGAAACTTTCGGAAACCGCATCCGCAAGGCGATTCAGGAAGGCCGTGGTGAAGAGGTGATGTATCACGTCGGCCGGCCGGGTCATGACTTCATCATGGATCGCACCCTGCAAGCCTGGGGCGTTGACGGCCACAACTCGCACACCAACGTCTGCTCTTCGTCGGCGCGTCTCGGCTATCTCCTGTGGCATTTCGCCGATCGTCCGTCGCCCGATCACGCCAATGCCCGCTTCATTTTGCTGCTTTCTTCGCACCTTGAATCGGGGCATTATTTCAATCCCCATGCGCAGCGAATCATCGAGGGGAAAATGGCAGGCGCGAAGTTGGCCGTCATGGATCCGCGCCTGTCGAATACCGCCAGCATGGCCGATTACTGGATGCCGACGTATCCGGGGACCGAGGTTGCCGTTCTTCTGGCGATGGCCATGGTCATCCTTGAGGAACGGCGCTTTGATGCCGAGTTTGTAAGAAAGTGGACGAATTGGGAAGACGTGGAAATCGACGGTTTCACAGCCAAAGGGCAAGGCTTCGAAGCCACCGTCGAAGCCCTGAAGCGCCACTATGCGCGCTTTACGCCGCAGTTCGCCGAAAAAGAAAGTGGCGTCAAAGCGGAGACGGTGATCAGAATCGCGCGCGAAATCGCCACCGCTGGCTCGCGCTTTGCCTCGCATTTGTGGCGTGGGAGCGCATCCGGCAACTTGAGCGGCTGGCAGACGGCACGCGCACTCACGCTGCTGCACGTGCTTACCGGCTCCGTCGGCACCGAGGGCGGACATAATCTGAATGCCTGGAATAAGTTTGTGCCACGGCCATTTTCCGTGCCTCCGGCGCAGAAGGGCTGGAATGAACTGCTCTATCCGCTGGAGTGGCCGCTGTGTACGCACGAAATGTCGTTCCTGCTGCCTCATCTGCTGAAAGAAGGCCGCGGACGTGTGGAGGCGTATTTCACGCGCGTGTTTAATCCCGTGTGGACTTACCCCGACGGCTTTTCGTGGATTGATATGCTGCGCAATGAAGAACAGATTGGCCTTCACGCCGCTCTGACGCCGGTGTGGAGCGAGACCGCGTGGTTTGCCGATTTCGTTCTGCCGATGGGCATGAGCCCGGAGCGTCACGACCTGATGAGCCAGGAGACGCAGGCCGGCCGCTGGATCGGCTTTCGCCAGCCGATTTACCGCACATTGGCGGAGCGTGAAGGGAAGCAGTTTGAATACAGCTATCAGGCCAATCCCGGCGAAGTGTGGGAGGAAGATGAGTTCTGGATCAACCTTTCGTGGGCCATCGATCCCGATGGCTCGATGGGAATTCGCAAGTGGTTTGAGTCGCCTTACCGTCCCGGCAAGAAGATCACCACCGACGAATATTACGGCTGGATGTTCGAAAACTCAGTCCCGGGCCTGCCGGAGGCAGCGAAGAAAGAGAACCTGACGCCGCTGCAATACATGCGAAAATATGGAGCTTTCGAGGTCCCGGGCGAGGTCTATCGTCTCAACGAAAAACCGCTGCCCGAGAGCGATCTGGCCGATTCTCGCGTAGAGCCGAATGGAACGGTAACGAAGTCCGGCAAAGCCATCGGACTGATGATGGACGGCAAAGCAGTTGCGGGCTACGGCACGCCCACACGCAAACTGGAAATATTTTCGAAGACGATGGTGGACTGGAAGTGGCCGGAGTTTGCCCTTCCGGAATACTGCCGCAGCCACGTGCATCGTTCTGCGCAGGCAGCATCGGAGGGAGCGCCGTCGCCCGATTTCGACCCACGATACATGCCGAAAGTGGACTGGCCCGAGCACGCACATGGCGATGTTTACACGCTGCTGCCCATCTTCCGGCTGCCGAATCTTATTCACACCCGCTCGGGCAACGCGAAATTGCTGTATGAAATTTCCCACAAGAATCCGCTGTGGGTGAATCCCGACGATGCCGAAAAGATGGGCCATGTGCGCACCGGCGACCTGCTGAAGGTTCACACAGAAATCGGCTTCTTCGTTTTACACGCCTGGGTCACGGAAGGACTCGCTCCCGGAGTGGTTGCCTGCTCGCACCATCTTGGCCGCTGGCGCATGAATAAAGACGACAAGATGGAGCGCATGTCGAGCGCCTGGGTGGACTTGAAAGAAATGGGCAAGGGCCAATGGATGATGCGGCAGATTGAAGCCGTCCGGCCTTATGACAGCCGCGATAAAGACACCAAACGCGTCTGGTGGAGCGAGGCTGGCGTGCATCAGAATCTGACCTTCCCGGTTCATCCCGATCCGATCAGCGGAATGCACTGTTGGCATCAGGTGGTTCGCGTGGAGAAGGCCGGAGCCGGTGATCGTTACGGAGACATCTTTGTGGATACGAATCTTTCGCACGCGGTTTATCAGAGGTGGAAGGCTCTGGCAAGGCCCGCTCCGGGCCCCGGCGGACTTCGCCGTCCGCTATGGATGCCGCGCGTGGTGCGCCCGGCGGATGCGGCATTTTATGTGACGAATGCCGAGCGATAAAGATTTAGCAGCGGCGAGGAAACCATTCCCTTGTCATTCTAAGCCTCCCGTAGCAGGATGAAAGAAGCAGCAATGTGGGCTAACAACGCTTTCGCAATTGTATTGGCGAGTTTACTGTTGGCGGTCGGCCCATTCGGGCACTCGGCGACCCCAACTGCACCAGCCGAAACTTTTCACGTTAAAGGCAGAGTGACAGCTTTGGGGGTGACCGCCTTTGGAATTACGCGATCGGTTGGCGCCGAGGTGATTTTCCAAGGTGAAGACAAGACAGTTACTCTGCATACCGACCCTGAAGGCTTCTATCAGAGAGATCTTCCCGTAGGCCCCTACACAATGCAGGTGCATTACAATGGCCTGCCAGAGTACCGGCGCCCTCTTTTCCGCGTAATGTCTTCAGAAACTATTGTCCTGAACATTGCGCTACACCCATCACCATCCTGCGAGGCAGTGCCCCTCGCCGAAACACCGCCGCCGACACACCCGGAAGGGAATCTGACTTGCGACGGCTGGGAACATGTAGCTATTCCATCGAAGGACGGCGTCGCTTTCGAACTACTCATTCATTTTCCCATTCGGGAGGCCAGGAACAGACAGCACGTTTACTATGGTCAACATCGTGGTCTGATACCGGTGTTCGCTGCATACGACCTGTTCACTCTTGAGGCGAACCAGGTTAGATACCACGAGGACACCCATGAGCTTGACGCAACTGGCGATGTAGTTTCGACGGACGAATCGGGCATCGAGAGGCGGGCGGAAGCGGCCACTTTCAAGATTAAGGGAGGACGCGTCACGCAAATTCGATGATGCCTGCTGTTGAGCGGGGTAGGCTTAGACCTGGAACCGCTATACTTACGGCGCCAACAAACAGTAAGTCACACTGATCAGTTGGAGGTGGACCTATCACGCCAATTCGATCAGCTTTCGACCGTAATCAGTCAACACTGCAGATCCCTCGCTTCGCGAGGGATGACAAACCGTAAAGTTGTTTTCGCGGCCTTACGGCAATCTTCCGCTAAGTCCGGGCAGTGTCTTGGCGAGATCGCTGTAGATGACCATCACGGCAAACAGCACCAGGAACACAAACGCGGCCTGATAAATCCGCTCCTTGATCCGCAGGCTGATATCGCGCCGCATAAGACCCTCAACGAAAAGGAGCAGGATCACGCCGCCGTCCATGATTGGGATGGGCAGAAGGTTGATAATCCCCAGATTCAAGCTGATGGCTGAAGTGAGCGCCAGAAGCGGCGTCCAGCCTTTTTGTGCGGCAGCTTCGCCGGCGTCCTGCGCGATGCCGATAGGGCCGGAAATGGTGCGGATCGAAACCTTGCGTTGCACCAGCTTTTGCACCAACTGCAGGATCAACACCGAGCCCTTCTTATTTTCGTCGAGCGAGCGGTCGAACGCCTGCGTAAATGGCAGGCTGCCAACTTTCATCTCCGGCGTATTCAAAAATCCGATGCGGTAGCGTTTCTCGCTGCCAGCTTCCGTTCGCGCCAGCACCGGCTGAACCCGAACGTTCAGCTGCTGCCCATCGCGCAGGATGGTCAACGTGATCGGCTTGTCTTTTGTCTCTTGCAGGCTCTCGATCATGGCGTCAATCGAGGGCACCGGATTGCCGTCCATGGCCAAAACTTTATCGCCTTCCTTGATCCCTGCTTTGGCAGCAGGCATGTCCGGTTCCATGTCGCCGACGATCACCGATTCGTTGGCATACCAGCCCGCCGACCCGACTTGCGATGCCGTTACGGCTTTGGGCACGATCTGTCTTTCAAAAGTCTGACTTCCCCGTCGCACCGTGACATTCAAAGGCTGATTCGGGCTCAACATCACTTTGAAATAAACCTGTTCCCAGGTCGGATTCTCGACACCATCAATGCGGATAATCCGATCGTCCGCCTGCACCCCGGCGGCGGCAGCGGCGGAATCATGCTTCACGCCAGCGACGATCGCGGGTTTGTCGAGAAAGATCGGATACTCGTAATGCACCATGTAAACGACGGTGAGCAACCCGACAGCGAGCAGAATATTCATCGCCGGTCCCGCGATAGCGATCAGAAACCGGTGCCAGCGGGAATGCGACAAAAACTCGGCCGGATCGCCTGTGCGTTCTTCCATTGGATTGTCGCCGCTCATCTTGACGTAGCCGCCGAGCGGAATCGCGCTGATGCGATAATCGGTGTCGCCCCGACGGAAGCCCAGCAACCGCTTTCCAAATCCGATGGAAAATACCTCTACCCGCACGCCGAGCCACTTGGCTGCCGCATAGTGGCCCAACTCGTGAATCAGAATCATGAATCCCAAGACCACCGCGACCGCAAGTAATGCTGTAAAAAATCCAGCCATAAGATTGAATTATTCCCCTCGGACACTGACGGCGCCGCGCGCCGTACGATTTCCCACTTCCTCTACTCGCTTCTTAGCTACCCGGCGCGCCTCCGCGTCCGCCTCGAGCACCTTCTTAATAGATTCCAGCTTTTCGGTTTTCGTTTCTGCTAATGTTGTCTTAATTATGTCAGGAATTTCGTCGAAGCGGATACAACCTTCCAGAAAAGCCGCAACCGCGACTTCATCCGCGGCGTTAAGTGCAACAGTTTTCGCACCACCAGCCCCTGCCGCTTCGTAGGCCAACCCCAGGCAAGGGAATTTTTCCATGTCCGGAGGCCGGAATTCGAGATGTCGTAAGTCCATGACCGGCAAGCGCATATCGGAGGCAACCCTCTCCGGATAGGTCAGCGCATACAGGATGGGTAACCGCATGTCGGTAACGGAAAACTGAGCAAGTATGCTGCCATCTATGAATTCGACCATGGAGTGAACCGAAGACTGCGGATGCACCATCACCTGGATCCTGCTCGGCGGCAGGTCAAATAGACGGCATGCTTCGATTACCTCAAACCCTTTATTCATCAAAGTGGCAGAATCAATAGTGATGCGGCGGCCCATCTTCCAGGTGGGATGATTCAACGCCTCTTCTATGGTGATGGAGGAAAATCTCGACTTCGGCGTATTCAGGAACGGCCCGCCGGAGGCGGTGAGCCATACGCGCTCGACTTCCTCTATGCGGCCGCCACGCAGGCACTGATGGACGGCATTGTGCTCGCTATCAATGGGCAATAGCGGCTTGCCCTGGCGACGCGCTTCGGCGGTAATCAGTTCTCCGGCGGCAACCAGGCATTCTTTGTTGGCCAGACCGACGGTTTTTCCGGTGCGCACCGCTTCGTATGTGGCTTCGAGGCCGGCCACGCCCACAATCGCGCTAACGACGAAGTCCGCTTTAGGGTGCGTTGCGACTTCGACTGCGCCGGCTGGACCGTGCGTGACTTCAGTTGCCGTCGCACCCGCCTTCTTGAGGCGCATTCGCAGCGTCTCCGCATTGGTCTCGTCCGCGACCGAGATGAGTCGAGGCCTCCACCGTTTTGCTTGCTCGAACGCTAGGTCGAGATTGCGGCCGGCCGCGAGCGCCGTGACTTGAAAGCGCTCGGGATAAGACTCCACCACGCTGAGCGTGCTGCGCCCAATCGAGCCGGTCGAACCCAGGATGGAGATTCGTTTCATAGGAAATATGGCGCCGGGCGGCGCCGGTTAATTATAGTTCCCTCCGGCGGGGTTTTCAGACAATCCTACTGGCCGGCGGGGGATAAGCGCATCGGTGTAAGGCCAGTCGAAGTAGGAGAGCTACTGCATCACGCGCCAAGCCGCATAGAACCACAGCACCGGAACGGCAAACAGCAGCGCGTCAATGCGGTCCAGCATCCCTCCGTGCCCCGGAAGCAGCGTGCCGGAATCCTTTACGCCCGCGCCGCGCTTAATCAAAGACTCCACCAGGTCCCCCAACTGGGCTGCGATATTGATGGCCGCCGACAGCAGCAACACCGGCCACAGCGGCGGTCTTTGCAGGGCGAAGTAACCATCGCGCTGCTCAATCAAATGCGCGCTAAGCAAGGCCGAACTGATCGGCTGGGCATAGTTATAGAGGAGCATCCCGACCACTAAGCTCGCCAGCATCGAGGCCAGCGCACCTTCCCAGGTTTTCTTGGGACTGATCCGCGGCGACATCAGGTGCCGACCGAGCGAACGGCCCACAAAGTAGGCAAAAATATCTCCCGCCCAAACCAGCAGCAGCAGGTACATCAACAGGAATGCCCCTGACCATTGCTGGCGCAACTGCACCAGGAACCCGAGCGGCAACGCGATATAAACAAAAGCAAAGGTCGAAACCAGCGCGGCCGGCAAAGCCCCGCTGAGATTCACGCGCCGCATGGCTACGGTGAGAAATGCAAACGGAGCCAGTGCCGCGGCGAATCCCGCGCTGTAGATGAAGATGGCCGTGGACAACAAAGGCTTGTCGTTCCCTGGATTCGCCGCGAGCAGAAGAAAGAACAGTCCGACAAAAATATACGTCGGCCAATGGAACGGGCGAATGCCATACGACTCAGAGAGCTTCAGCAGTTCCTGCACCGTAAGCAGCGCCACCAGTGCCGTAACCAGCGCCAGCACCGGCACCGGCGCGCGCAACACCACAAGCAAAACAATCGGCGCCAGGACCACGGCGGTGAGCACTCGTTTCAGAAGGTGCAAGAGCGTTAGCCCCGCACCGTTTTCGCGTGGGAATGTGACGCGGACGCGCCGGTCCGCGCGGGTTCGGCGTGCGAGTTATCGGCCAGACCGCCGTAGCGCCGCTCCCGCTTCTGATAGTCCGCGATGCTTTCGAGTAAATGCACGCCGCGAAACTCCGGCCACAGCGTCGGGGTCACGTGGATTTCGGCATAAGCCAGTTGCCAGAGAAGGAAGTTGCTCAGGCGCATCTCGCCGCTGGTTCGGATGACCAGATCCGGATCCGGCAAATGCCGGGTGTAAAGATGACGAGACACGGCGTCTTCGTCAATTTTCAGATGTTCAACACCGCCATTACGGGCGGCCGCATCGAGCATGGAAGAAAATGCATCCACGATCTCGCTTCGCGCGCTGTAGTTGAGCGCCAGGGTCAGCACCATGCCGGAGTTGTGCGCGGTCGCCCCACTCGCCCACCGCATCTTCTCCTGCACTGCGAGGGGCAATTCGTGCTGGCGGCCAATATATTCCAGCCGAATCTCGTTCTTGTTCAGGGTCGGAACTTCCGCCTTGAGATAGCGGCAGAGCAGGCCCATGAGAAAATCCACTTCGCTCTTGGGACGTTTTTTCCAGTTTTCTTCAGAGAAGGCATAAAGCGTGAGCGCGGAGATTCCAATGCGAGCAGCGGTCTCGACCGTCGAGCGTACGGCGGCGACTCCGGCTCGATGTCCAGCGATGCGCGGCAAGTGGCGGCGGCGCGCCCAGCGTCCGTTGCCGTCCATGATGATGGCGATGTGTTTTGGGAGCCGCGCCGGATCAAGCCGCCGATAAACTTCCGCTTCCTTGCGATCCAGCCCGGCCGGGACTGTTGCTTGCAAGCTAAACTCCGCTGTTTCTTGAAGCTAACACAGTATAGGGGTGGTTGCAATGACAGGAAAGGGACGGGTGTGACGATGGTGGTGTGGCGCGCGGACACTCCTGTCCGCGGCCCGGCATGGATTGGCGTTGCCGTTGCTCACGTGGACTACGCGCGCCCTAGCAAAGCTCCAGGAAAGTCCTAAAAATAGAACAGCCCGATAGTCGGGGCTGTAAACTGGTACTCGATGCCATCCGCGAAACATCTTAAGGATGAGTCCACCAACGGCGTTGTCAAGCACATTTACCTTTACCTTTGTCGAGTGACCACGGAGGGAAAGGGAGTCGAACCCTAATGGCTGAAGCTACTCGCCGTTTCGCGGACGGCGTCCAGTACCCATGGCAACACCCTCCAAACGCCGTCCACGCACAGAGATTGTAATCAGCTGGAGCATACTCGCAGTCAAAATTCACATTCCCATTCGACGACGAATTCCAGACCGGGAATTTGGGCACTCCGGGTGTTCGCGGGCGAGGGCGCCCGCGCCACAAGTTCTCTGCGGAGCTTCGCTGCGCATTGCCAGCCAGTTCATTGTTCCCGCATTTCTTCGGGAATCACTTTCAACTCGAGCTTTTCGGTGTGACGCAACACAGTCAGCGCGCTGCTCACTCCGACTCTGGCATCGGTCAGCAGGCGATGCAAATCGTCCACCCCGGCGACCGGCTTGCCATCGAACGCAACAATCACGTCGCCCTCACGTAATCCTGCACGGCTTGCCGGGCTATCGCTCTCGACCGAAATTACCACCACGCCGCTTTCCCTGGGCAAGTCGTAGAAGCGCACCTGCCGGCGGTGCAGCGGAGTGGTCTGCGCTTCCACGCCGATGTGGCTACGCTTGATGCGCCCATCGTGAAGGAGCCTTGCCGCCACAAATTTCGCCGTATTGATCCCGATGGCGAAGCACAACCCCTGCGCTCCCATGATTGTCGCCGTGTTCACTCCGACAACCTCTCCGTCGGACGTCACCAGCGGCCCGCCAGAATTGCCAGGGTTGAGCGATGCGTCGGTTTGAATCACGTCGTCTATCAGCCGCCCGGAATAGGAACGCAGCGACCTGCCCAACGCGCTGACCACGCCCGCTGTGACGGTGTACTGAAAACCATAAGGGTTACCTACGGCGATGGCGAGTTGTCCGACGCGCAAGCGCTGCGAATCTCCCAAGCACGCGGCGATCAGATTGGGCGCGTCAATGCGAACCACAGCCAGGTCCGTTGCCGGATCGTCACCGACAATATGAGCCGGGAAGCGCCGGCCATCGGCCAACGATGCCGCGATGCGAGTAGCGCTATGCACAACATGGCTATTGGTGAGAATCAGGCCATCCGGGGTGAACACGAATCCCGATCCTCCTCCTCGTCGCTCGCGCGGTTCGCCGGACCGACCCCGGCGCTCCTGTGCGACCTCAATTTTCACCACCGACGGGCTGATCTTCTCCGCCGCCCCGACAACCGCTTGCGAGTAAGCATCCAATAACGCCGCATCGCCGGAACCCGCAGTCTGCGTCTGAATCAGCGGTCCTGACGGGCTTTCAAAATCCGATAAGCCTTCGTAAGCCATAAACGCTAGATGATTCCAGGGTTCCCACGGATTCAACCCCACGCCCCGTCAATCGAAATTCATTGCACTTCCCAGCGGGTTTTGACTAAGCTACTTGCACACAAGTCAGCGGTCGCACGCAGCTTTCCTAAAAGAAACTTCAGGAGGATCGGAATGCGCTATCGGGTCTCTGTTTTCTCCGTGCTGATGTTATGTCTGACGTCGTTTGCCCAGGATCATGCCGCTCACAGCCAAGCCAAGCCCGCCACGCTGATGACCGGCCTGGGAACTTTGCATCATCCCGTCTCAACCGCGAATCAGCAGGCACAGCAGTTTTTCGATCAGGGCTTGCGCCTGATTTATGCCTTTAACCACGACGAAGCCGCGCGTTCGTTCCAGCGCGCCACCGATTTCGACGGAAAGCTAGCGATCGCTTACTGGGGCGTCGCGGAGGCTGTGGGACCGAATTACAACGATCCCGCCAGTGACGACCGCTTCGTGCGGGCGCACCAGGCAATTCAGAAGGCGGTGGATCTTTCTGCCAAAGCCTCGCCTGCCGAACAAGCCTACATTCAGGCCATGGCTCTGCGTTTTCCCGCCGATCCCAAGGCCGACCGCCGCAAGGCTGCGGAAGCCTATCGGGATGCCATGCGGGAACTGGTGAAGAAGTATCCCGACGATCTGGATGCGGCTACGCTCTTCGCCGAATCCGGCATGAATCTGCATCCCTGGGGACTTTGGCACGTGGACGGCACGCCGGAGGAGGGGACGGAAGAAGTTGTCGCCACGCTGGAATCCGTGATACGCCGCGATCCCAATCATCTGGGCGCGATTCACTACTACATTCACGCCACCGAAGCCTCGCCAAATCCCGAGCGCGCGCTCGCAGGCGCCAACAAACTGGCGTCGCTCGCCCCGAGCGCCGGGCACATAGTGCACATGCCGGCGCATGTTTACATCCGAACCGGCGATTACGAAGCTGCGGTGAAAACCAACGAGGAAGCGGCTGCTGTGGACCGTGCCTACATCAAGGCGAGCGGAGCGCAGGGCATCTACACAATGATGTATTACAGCCACAACCTGCACTTCATCGCCATGTGCGCAGCCATGAACGGCAACTACCCGGAAGCGAAGAAGAACGCGCAGATGCTGGCCGAGCACGTTGGGCCCTCGGTGAAAATGATGCCGCCCTTGGAAGGTTTCATGACCATCCCTATGGCGGTGGCGATTCGCTTCCACAAGTGGGATGACATTCTGGCTACACCGCAACCCGACGCGGAGATGAAAATCACGACCGGCTTCTGGCACTTCGCGCGCGGCATGGCATTGGCCGGAACGGGCAGGCTCGACGACGCTGAAGTGGAGTACAAGGTCGTTTCGTCGGCCGAGCAGAACACGCCACCGGATGCCATCTTTGCCATGCCGATTAATAACAAGGCCAAAGACATTCTGAAGATTGCCGAGGATGTTCTGGGGGCAAAGATCGCCATGGCCAGAAAAGACAATACTCAGGCCATTGCCCTGCTGACCGCAGCCGTCGCCATTCAGGACACGCTGAAATACGGCGAGCCGCCGGATTGGTTCTTCCCTGTGCGCGAATCTCTCGGCGGGGCATTGCTCATGAACGGCGACGCCCCCGGGGCGGAGAAAGTTTTCCGCGCCGACCTCGACCGGAATCCGCGCAATCCGCGGTCATTGTTTGGATTGCAACAGGCGCTGAAGGCCCAGGACCGCGACTATGACGCCGGCTTTGTGGAGGATCAATTCCGCGCCGCCTGGAAAGGCGATGCGACCCAGATGAAAGTGGAGGATCTGGTTTAGAGGAATCGAAGGCTGGCCGGGAGCCAGCCTTTTCTTCTTTGAAGCGGCTATTTCTTCTTGCTTGGGTCGTCGCTGGGATTAACATAGACGAACCTCACCGGCGCCATGCCGTGGATTTGAACGACGGTTTCACCATTGGCCGATGCGTAATGGTGCATACTCGGGTCCAAATAGGCGAAGCTCCCGGCGGCAAAGCTCATCATTTTGCCTTCATCAAACTTATCCCCCATTCCTACCTTCAGGGTTCCGGAAATCACCGTCACATTTTCGCGCTTCGGGTGCCAATGCGGGGCGATCTTATAGCCATCCGGCATCTGCAAGCGGATGGTGTAATCGCCGGTTGTTCCCATGGGATTGCCTTCCAGAACCGCCAACTGTGCGCCCGGAGGAACGAAGGCGGGCGCGGGCCCGTACTGAATTTCATCGGGAGTGAATGCATTCTTGCGCGGTTGACTGGACTTTGCGGCCGGCTTGCTCACCGCATGTTTTGGAGTGCTTTGCATTGCATCTTGCCCAACTGCGATGCAGGTGACTGCCAGAATCAACACCAAAATACATTTCTTCATGCGTCTCTCCTTTTCGGGCGAAGGGCTAAAGCCCGAAACTGATGATCTGACTTTCATCCTACGCGGAATTGTATAACGAATCGCGAGCGCTATCTGTTTGCCAGCCTTATGATTTCGGTCGCAGACGAGTGGACGCGCTCGGCAGGATGCAGGCCTGAGAAGCCTCTTTCAGCGCAAGAGCCAGAGCGGAACCGAGAACCGCCAGATCCCCCGGTTTCATCAGACGCTGCATCTGTTCGAACAATTGTCGCTCTTCTTTGCGGATGTGGCGAGCCAGTTTTTCAACGAAATCCTGCAGTCCAGGGGCCTCAAGAGTTCGAGCCGTCGCGCGGGAGAAGAACTCGCGCAAAACGGCGTGCTCGGCGAGCAGTTCCTCCACCAGCTCGTGCAGGTCGGGAAGTCGCGCCGCTACCGGGAATAGTTCTTTTTCCTCCGCAGCAAAGTGGACTCCGATCTCTTGTTCGAAATGCTGCTGGATCTCGCTTTGCCAGGCTTCACGGTCAATGTCGCCAGCCTGCATTGCCCGGTCGAGGCGCACGCACAGAGCCAGGGCATGCTGATGCTGGTGGGAGAGCGGTACGAGGTTCTTGTCGCGCAGCATGGAGTGACAGCTTAATCATACAGTGTAGCGCTGGCATCTTGCCGGCTGCCTGGCGGCGCTAACGCCCGCCCATCGGGCCGCCGGCGCTAGGCGCTGGCCGCTTCGGCTTGATGGCTGGCCGCCGGCCGCAGCGTCAACCAATCGGTGCGCACCCGCTCCCATTCCTGGATCAGCATTCCGTAAGACTCGAAGAATTCGCGGATGCGAGGACGGTCCCAACCCGCAATATCTTCCAGAATCGGAGCCAGCACGGCCAGCGCGTTGCCGCTCAGAACCGTGCGCTGCGCGACCTGGGATACATGCTTCGCTTCCGACACCGCGATGGTGAATCCGTCGCGCACGTTGACGTGCAACATGACGTGGACATCCGAGCTGCCATCGCCAACGTAGATGATGTGATCCGGCCCCATTTGACGCTCGGTTTGAAGCTGGTCGAGCACGGCCACTTTCCCGTATCCGGCAGTGGCACGGGCGATGGACTCGATCTGTCCCGCTTCGTTATAGCGAAATTCCGTGCCGTAGATATGATCGCGCGGAACGATTCCTTCGAGCGCGGACTGAATCACTTCGACCGGCGCTGCCGAAAGAACATAAAAATCGAACTGATAACCGGCGATCCCGGCGTTCAGAATCTCATACAGCAGCGAAATGTTTTCTTTCAGACGAATGCGCTTGCCGACTTCAAACAAATGCTCTCTGCGCACCCGCGTCTGAAACTCAGGATCGTGTAGCAATAAATATGCGAGCTCAGCGCCCTGCTGCACCAGATTCAATCTCGCCATGCCTTGAGCTTTGCGCTCAAACTCGGCCGTGGGAATTCCTACCAACTCGCTCAAGGCATAGCCTGAGTCATTGAAAGTCAGCGTTTGATCGAAATCACTAGCGAACAGGTAGTGTTTCAAAGGCTTCTCTGTCATAAGTATTCGATTCATCCAAGGCCTGCCTGGCGGTTAATTTTGTGTAAAAGGAAAAAGCCGGCCTTAATCAAGATAAGGACAGGAATCAATGGAGGCTGCGGATTTTCCACGATTTGTAAGGGCCAGGACAGCAGCCTCGCTTTACTAAATCCCCCGCACCGTTGAGAATAGTGTTCGCCTGCAATCGCGCTGCGCAAGGGCCGCGCCGGGTGTGTTCGGACAAAGGAGCAGGAGATATCTATGTCAGCTACCGGAGAACTTATTCGCCTAATCAACTATGTGGATGACATCACCACCACGCTTCGCCGTATCAGCGCCTCGATCCCGGCCATGGACGGTGACGAGCGCAAGCGCCTGGCCGAAAGCCTGAAGGGCGCCGGCACCAGCCTTAACGGCGTGCTGGCGCAACTGGAAAAAGGAGCGTCCTAGTGGCGCAGATCACGACCATCGCGGTGATCGGCGCCGGCACCATGGGCCGCGGCATCGCGCACGTTTCCGCTCTCGGCGGCTATCGCACCATACTGGAAGATTTGCTGCCGAATGCCCTGCGCAAAGCGGAGACCGAGATTCGCACGAATCTCGATAGAGCAGTGGAGTTAGGCAAAGTCGCATCCGCCGATGCCGACGCAGCTTTCGCTCGCCTGGAATATGCCGGCAACGTCGAGGAGGCGGCGCGGGAAGCCGATCTGGTGATTGAAGCGGTGCCGGAGGAGATGGAGTCGAAGATCGAGATCTTCACCCTGCTCGACAAGATCTGCCGTCCACAGACGATTCTGGCTTCGAACACTTCTTCGCTGAGCATCACTGAAATTGCCAGCGTGACCTACCGGGCACAGAAATGTGCCGGCATGCACTTCTTCAATCCGGTTCACAAGATGAAGCTGCTGGAAGTGGTGCGAGCGCTGGAGACCGACGACGATACGATTGCGACCGTGGAAGAGGTGGGGCGGCGCATGGGCAAGGAAGTTGTCGTCATCAAGGAGTCGCCCGGATTCATCACCAGCCGCATCAATGCGATGATCGGCAACGAAGCGTTCTTCATGCTGCAAGAAGGCATCGCCTCAGCACAGGATATTGACAAAGCTCTGAAACTCGGCCTCAACCACCCGATGGGTCCGTTTGAACTGGTGGATCTGGTGGGCTTGGACACACGGCTGTCTATCCTCGAATATCTGCACAAGAGCCTAGGAGAGAAATACCGCCCTTCGCCGCTGCTCGCGCAGTACGTGAGAGCAGGCCGCCTGGGCCGCAAAGCGGGACGCGGAGTTTACGAGTATCCGGAGCAGAAGGTCGCGGCGCCGGTCGCCAAAGCGGGCGATTAGCGACGTTCGCTCTCATCAGCACCCGCAGGATCCCCCGCCCCGCCGGTGAAGACGCGGGGCTTCGGGAGGATTGAATGCATAGCGGAGCGCCCTAGTTCTTGTTGATGTCCTGCCGAGCTTCCAGCCGCTTCACCAACGGCTCGATGAATACCCTCTGGTTGTCCGGCGCGCCCGCCAGTGAAATCTTGATTTCCTTTAGAGCGTTATCGAAATCGCCTTGCGCGGAATAGATACGCGCATTCCCGTCGTGCACCAGCCAGTCATTGGGGTCCTTCTTCGCCGCCTCGCGGAAGTACTCGAAAGCCTGGTCCTGCTTGCCTTGCTGCTGTAGTTGTCGGCCATAGGCGTAGAGTTGGCCGGCGGTCGCGCGCTCCAGAGCCTGATTCTTCGCCGTCGAGGCCTCATCTTTTCGGCCCATGGCTTCCAGAATCTGTGATTTCGTCAGTAAGTTGTCAAACCTTGGCTCGGTGCGGACCGATGTTTCCTCATACTTGAGCGCTTCATCCAGATCGTATTTTTGCGCGAGCAGATAGTTCCCCGCGTCATCCCAGCCTTCCCAGGTGTACTGCGGCAGGCCTTGCAGTTGATTGTGCAGGCTGGCCTGCACGATCGCATGAACATCGACGCCGACCTTGAACGAAACTGCAACCTTCTCCCAGCGCATGGTGGCGACGGCCGAATCGGATTTCACATCGTCGAAGTCGTAGCTCAGCGCCTCGCGCGCTTCCGATGCCTGCGGCCTTACCGTCACCCGCAGCGCGTCATCGGCCTCGTTATAAGTGAAGCTGCCCCAGGCCTGGTGCTCTTTGGAAAAGATAATGGTCCACTGGCTTTCGGTGGGAATCATGTGCAGGCCGTAAGTTCCCTTGGCAAGCGGCTGACCCTCGATTGAGACCGGGTCGGTGACGGTGATCGTCGTATTTTCGTTCGCTCCGGCGCGCCATACCTGACCGTAAGGAACGACCTTGCCCCAGATTTGCCGTCCCTTGACCAGCGGGCGATGATAATTGATCGTAATGTCGGTGATTCCGATGCGCTGGATCACCGTGGCGTGTTGGCTGTCGCGCGGCAGGTCCAGAAGCGCGGACTGAGCAAGACAAAGCGGAGCAATGAGAGAAACCGCAAGCACAAGAAACGCGAAATATCTGAGCATAGAAATACCCTCCTTTTTCCGAATCTGTTCCGGAGTACGCTCGCCGGATTGGCTGGAAGAAAACGAACGTTTAGACGGTGTGTTGGGTGGGCTGGTTAGCAGGTTGTAAACGCCAAAATCGGACCTTGTTCCCGACGCAGAGCTTATTGCACGATCAGGGTCGCCTTCACGCTGTGCGCCACTTGCACCGCGCCAGCAGTGTAAGCGCCGGTAATGGTCAGGGCATAGTTGCCGGTCGGAGTGCCAGGGCTGCCACTCGAGGACGTGCCTCCTCCGCCACATGATGGCATGGCTTGACGGCTATTGGTCCTCGAGCGGGAATGAAGGCTCAGTCATGAAAATGGTTTCTAGTGCAACAATCCAAATACCGCCACGCCTTTGGTCGCCGCGACATAGACTTTCCCGTTGGCAACCGTCGGCGGAATGAACTTGCTTCCGATGCCGAATCCGTCGCGAGACGGCTGGTAAAAGCTGTTGTACAACTCGTTCGACAGGCTGGCGGCATTATAGGCGTGCAAAACGCCCACGCTGGCACTCTCCGAAGTCCACACCAGCCCGTTAGTCGTACCGTGGGCGGAAATGGTCGGCACCGAACCGGGGTAGGCGTAGCCGGGACCTTGGCCCTCGTCCACCGGGTTTGGGGACAGCCGGGCATCTTCGATGGCATACGCCTTGATGTTATCGGCCACAGCGCAGTAGTAGACGGTGTTGTTGAAATACGCGGGGCCGCTCCAGGTTCCCGACGGGAAGGCCGCATCAATCTCCTGATAAACATTGTTCGTCTGCGGATTAAACTTCCCCATTGCATCCCGGTCCACGATGTACATCGTGCCGTCTTTTCCCGCTCCGATCATAAGATGTCGAACTTTGTTGGAGCTGTCTTTCAGGTCTGGCAACAGAAGCGGGCTCCCCGAGCCGAGGTCGAAATCAATGCCGCTCAGGGCGACGGTGTTGGATGGGGCGAAGTAGTCAGCGACCTGCAATCCGTTAGAACTCGAAAATTTCAGGTAAGCGTTGGCAAGATTACCGCTGCTGGGGAAACCCATGCTATTGAGATTGGTATCGAAGATACCGTTCCCGTTAACTGTGTAGACATTGCCAGCGCTATCGCCAGCCAGAGCCCCGACCGACCAGATTCCTCCTCCGTATCCGTTGGGCGTCAGGTTCAACACCGACTTCTGCTGCAGGCTGTAGGGATCGTAAGCCATCAGCCAGGAGGTGTAAGGTTCAGCATCGCAATGGGAACCCCATGCCAGGTATAACGTGCCGTTGGTCAGCAACGATGCGGAGCGTTCCTTGTATTGCTTGGCATCGAAAACCACGTTGCCGCCCTGGTTGCCAGCACCAGAACCTGTATACGAGCCTGCGATCAGGGTCGGCCCGCCGAATAACTCTGCCCCGGTTACGAGATCCAGAGCGTGCAGTCGATGATAGTAGTTGCCCGATCCATCTTTTGACATCGCCACCAGATACATCACGCCATTGGGTCCGCGATTGCGATCAATGACAGGTGTTTGAGCAATCCCGATTTCGACCAGTATTGCGCCGCAATCGCGCGGATCGCTGCTGGTTTCACCCTTCCCCAGCGCGGAAACCTTCCACAGCACGGTTCCGGTGTCGGCATCGAAGGCATAAGCACTGTCATGCTCGGTAACGACGTAGAGGACATTGTGGGCGCCTTTGCCTTGTACTGGGACATTCTCCAGGTAGAGAGGCTGAGCATCCACCAAGCCATCTGTGGAGTAAAAGCCAATCTTGCCAAAGCCCGCGGGATTCACGTTCGCAGGCGTCAAGACCGTCTCGTTCAGATTCTGCCCGGTGCGTTCCGCATCTCCGTGAAAGGTGGCGGTATCGGCGGGGATCCTGGTCAGCACTGTGAGCAAAGCGGCTTGGCTACTGACTCTACTTTTGGAACTGCTGACAATTACCTGGAAATGTGATCCGCTGTCGCTAGCGACTGTGACCGGCGTGGTATAACTCGCCTGTTCTGCTCCGTCAATGTCTTCACCGTTCTTTTGCCACTTGTAGCTTAGCCCCGCGCCGGAAGCGCTGACACTGAAAGTAGCTTTCTGGCCGGCCATGACAACTTGCGCATCCACATCTTGGACGATTTGCGGATTGCTATCCGAACCGGCGGTACCGCTCGGGGCGGGTCCAAGGCAGCTTACCCAGAGTAATGTCAAGATAAGGGTCGAAAAAGCCAATACGCCGAGGTGAAATTCACCAGCTGATTTGGACATGGCTTATATTCATAGCACGCGCACATCGCATCCGTAAATTGATTTTGCCGTGGGTTACGCGGCAGTCTGAGAAGGCGAAGTCACGATAAACGACTTGGGCAGTCCGAGAAAGCGCTCGGTCTTTATCTCACATCCCGGAAAAATTGCCCGCAATTGCTTCTTCGAGAGCCAAGTGACGTCGTAGTAATAGCTTTTCCGAGCAGCCAACCGTTTAAAGTGCAATAGCGTAAGAATGCTGGAGTTAAGCACCGCCGTGGCAACCAATGCCAAAACGGCGTGCCCAGGTGCGGATCTATGGGGAACAGTCGGCTCGGAGTTTGACAATATATTGCTTTGCCAATGCGCATCAACTCGGCGCCGAATCTACGTTGCCGCTCATAGCTGCCGACATGCTCGATCGTGGAATTTGAAAACGCCAAATCCACTGACTTGTCGGCAATGGGCAACTGGCATCCATCCGCGAGAAGATACTTGAAACCATTACACGTGTACGTGATGCTGTTGTTGAGGATGATCACGCCTTCGCTGCGGCCCAGGAAGTTTGTCCACATGCCGGGGTCCCCGCCGATATCAGCGATCGTCTTGCAGTGGCCGTAGCGTTCCCGAAAGCCTGCAAATCGCCTTCGGCGAAAGAAGCGGCGAACGGGAGCGGCGAAAGAATATGGGTTGATAGCCACGATCTTCGAAAGTGCCGTTTAATGTTAGTACAAAACCGGGACCATTTGCTGCGAATGACCGGGGGCTGCGTTGCTGAGCTCTTGTGTTACGGGTCGGTGTTCGCGATTCTGGACGTACTGGGAGTTATGATAGGGGCGAGGGGCGAGGTGCAAGATGAAAAGCCGCTACGCTGGTTTCCTGATCATGCTCTCGTTAATGCCGCTCATGGCCGTGTGCATCCAGGCGCAGACTGGGGGCGAATCCAGGACGATCCTGGCCGACCGCCAACCGGGTGCGGATATGGGCGCAAAGATTGCTGCGGCCGATGCCGCGTTGGGCTCGAACCCGGGGCAGATCCAGGTGGGGCAGTCGGGCGCGATTTCGAGTGCAATCATGCTGTCGCAGAATCATGAACTGAGCTGCATGAACCGGCAGGTGGTGCTGACGATGTCCAGCGACAAAGCCATGATCCGGCAACAGAGCCATACACGGATTCAGAATTGCGAGTTCGCCTCGCAGCAGACCGCCCCGCCTGCGGGAGGCGGGGGAGAGATTTTCGCGCAGAACGCCTCGGACCTCGCCGTGCGCAACGTAACCTTCTCCGGCGGTGGACATCATATCCTGTACCATGACGTTTCCAACTTCCGCATTGAAAACACCCACCACACCTCGATAACCGCGCTCAGTGGCGCAGCGATCGTCATCCAGTCTTCCAATCATGGTCAGATCGTTGCTCCCCAGATTCATGACTTCGTCGAACCGGATGGCAGTAGCTTTATCCGGCTGATTGGCATTGTGAAGAGCGATGCCATCGAGGTGAGCGATCCTGTGATCCGGAACGTGGACTCCAGCACGGCGAAGGGGTGCGCGGGAGTTGGGTTCAGTGGCAGCGGTGATTCTTCGGTTAAAGGCGGAGCTATTTCCGGGCTTCACAATTGCGACGGGGTGCTGACGGAATCGGTTGACATGATCGCTTCGGTCGGCATCACCATCAGCGGCACCAGCGTCACCGACATGGATACCGGACCCGGCGCTGGCTCCCATGCAGGCAACGGCGAGGGGTTTGACATCTTTCATTCCAAGGGCATCCGGCTGAGCGACATTACAGCGCGCAATAACGGGAAATTCGAGGGAAATCGCATGCCCGGCCTAGAAGTCAGCGCTTCCATCCACGTGGAAATCACGAACTGTGACTGCAGCGACAACGGCCTGGAAGGTATCCGCATTGACGGTTCCCTGTGGGTGAATGTGAATCAGTGCCGGACGAACAACAACGGCGGCGCCGGGATCATCGTCGAACCGATGTTCGGCAACGTCGCCGCCACTAACGGATCGCCGGAGATTGAATGGGCGCCGGGGCGCGCGAATCAGCACTTCTCCGCAGTTTGGCCATCGGGAACAAAGATCATTATCGAGCACACGGTGTATAGCGTGGGCACTCTGGAGTCCAAGAACAAGATCACCCTCACTAGCGGTTTTGCACAACCTAGCGGGACTTACGCTTATGACGTTGACAGCTACGCGGAGATCGAAGGAGGAGAGAGCAGTAACAACGGGCAACGGGGCGGGGGAACGGGAGCGCGGGAGGGCGTGTATTTTTCGAGTGACAACACTTCCCGGCAGCTCCTGGGCCAGGTCCGGCACCTGGTCGCGCGCGATACTCAGTCCACAAAAACTCAGACTTATGGCATTCGCGTGGAGAACTCAGGGCACATTGTCGCGGAAGGCAATTCCATACAGGGCAACCTGATGGGCACCATACGGGACAGTCCCGGGCGGAGCACGATCCGCTAGGCGGGAACGTCAGCAGCCGCCACGGATGACACTAACTCGCGCGCCTGCTCGCGAGGGATGCAAAACGCATTCACCACAGCCAAATTCTGGGTGAAGGGCTGCATGGGCAGCAGGCGCTCCCGCTGGGCGATGAACAGGCCGTAACCGAGGTCTCGCAACCTGGCGGATAAGCGCTCCACCGAAGCGCCACTCTTTTCGAGCGCTTCCCGGTTGAACTCGATCATCATCACCGGTTTGTATTTTGAGATGACGGCCCCGCCGCCCTGCAACACGGCCAGTTCGTGGCCTTCGACGTCAATCTTCATGAGATCGATTCGGCGAATCTTCTGCGTCTCACAAAAGTGATCCAGCGTATCGAGAGGGATGGGCTCGCCCTGGCCTCGCAATGACAGACAGGTCGCCCCCGAATTGCCAGGAACCGTTTCCAGACGCATGGGTCCGGGGTGATTCGATAGCCCGAGTTTGACCGCCGTGATTCTCGACTCTAAGTGGTTGAGTGCGATATTGGCCTGCAACCGCGAAAAGGTCTCCCCACAGGGTTCAAAAGCAAAAACCTGCCCTCCCTCGATGGCCGAGGCAACCTGAATCGAGTAGAATCCGAAATTCGCGCCGATATCGAAAACCACGGCGCCCGGCCGCGCATGACGTGAAAAGTGCAGTAAATCCCAGGGTTCATACTCGCCGGTCCAGTACAAATGTGTCTGCACAAAGTCTGACGGATTCAAACGCCACCGCAGACCTCCCCTTTCCACGTCCAGATCGCCATCGTAAGTTGCGTCCAGCAAGGAACGCACGCGGCTATGCACCCACCATTTTCCGCGATGGCGAATCCTGGTGCCGTAAAACTCCAGCATCTTCCATGAAAGGGAGTCGGGGCGCATGGTCATCCAGCTACTCGCGAATCGGATTCGAGGTGGCTGACCGCATTCCTGGCGGTTGCCCGCATCTTCTCAATCCAATAGTTGCTGGTGAGCTGCGGATGGAAACGCTCGCCCTGCGCAGCAGCTGCCAGCCACCGGCGCAAATTCTCCGGAGTAATTTCATCCCAGCTTGTCAGGGGAATCACAGGCAATCCCTCGTAGAGTTGGTTAAGCGAAGATGACGGCGTCAGGACAATGTGTCCTAGCGCCAAAGCCTCCCACGTGCGATGGCAGTCGAGGCCGGTTCCATGCGGGCTCAATACGAATGCATATTCTCCGCGCCTGCGCCACATTTCATTTCGCGGCAGGGAAACTGTCTGGCAGAAAACGCCGTCTCTGTTCTGCAGTGTCTTGACGATCTTTCGTCTGCTTTCCCGCAGGGCTGCCCCTTGCAGAGGATGAAACCGGCGATAACTCCGCAATCCCCAGCTTCTCTGCCATGCGAAGTCAATATAAACCCGCGGAACGCGCTTGTGCAGGGGCGGCAACTCCTGTGCAATTGCCCTGAGCGTTCGCTCCTGCTCTTCCGGCGTGGCGATTTTCTCCCCCCAGATTGGCCGCTGGCTCAACATGTGAAAATCAAGTCCGATCGGTACAGGCGAAATCTTTTCTGGCGCCGGGCTACCGTCGTAATTCTGGGTGAACCAATGAACAACGTTCGGAGAGTCTAGAATCGCACGGGCGTCTTCAGCTAATTCTGAAGGCACGCAGGTGTCCGAGTCGCCAGTCACCAGCACAAATCTCCCTCTCACCCGCGGCAGAACCGTTTTGATGAACGACTTCAACCATGCCAATCGCACCCAAACCAGTTCTCCATCACGAATGTCCTGGTAAATTCGGGGATCGGAGATCAGATCGTCCGGCAGCCGCGAGGAGGCCAAAGCTCCAGCCAGAGCCGCAACCGGAGTGTAGTGCCCGGCCGCGAATTCATCCGGAATCCTACGGTCGCACATTGCGGCAATGCCTTTGTTCCAAATCAATTCGACGCTTACAGCGGAAGGCACATTTGGCATGAACGTTTTCGCGAGCCGAAGCCCGCTTTCTCCCGCGATAATCCTTAGCGCCCGTTCGCCGGCAACAGTTCCCGCGCAGTCTTTAGAATTCGTTGCACCTGATGCAGTTTCAAGGTCTGCGCCACAGCCAGAAAGGTCAAGCCACTCGCCAGGAACACTGCGAGCACCACCAGTCCGCGCCCCGGCGTTCTGCTGGAATCAAACCAAGGCTGCAGCAGGTGCAGAGTCAGCCAACTGACCACAGCCATCACGCCCGCAGCAACGGCGACGCGCACTGAGAACAGCGCCAGGTCAAGATCAAGTGCCAGCACCTGGCGCTTCCTCCAAAGAACCATGACGAAGATTGCCGCCACCAGGTAAAAGGATACTCCCCGCGTCAGGGCCAGCCCTTCCAGGCCCATGGCCCTGCTCAAAGCGGGCGCTGCGGCCGCATAAAAACACAGTCCAATCAACTCCGCCACAAAGGGCGTGATCGTATCCTGTATCGCGTAAAAGCAGCGTAGCAGAACCACTCCGATGGCAAAAGGCAGGATGCCAATCCCGTAGAGCATCAGAACCCGCGATGTGGCTAGTGAATCTTCCGGCCGGAACTGGCCCCGTTCGTACAAAAGCCGCGTGAGAGGCAAAGCATTGAGCACGGTCCAGGCGGTGATTGGCAGAAAAAGGAAAATCACCATGCGCAGCATCTCCGCAACCTGAGCCCGCAGGCCGCCGTATCCTTCGCGAAGCGCTTCCGTGGCAAAGTGTGGATAGGCGACGATCGCCAACGGCGCCGCCAAGAAGTTCGACGGAACGGCGAACAGTCGCGTCGCATAGTTGATCGCGGAAACCGAGCCCACGGGAAGGCGCGACGCCAGATTGCGCTCCACGAACAGCATCACGTTCGAGGTGGAAATATAGAGGAAGAGCGGGCCGCCCAAGCGCAAGAGCTTTGCGATCGCCGGGTGCCGCAGGTTGAATACTGGGCGGTAACGAATCCCAAGTGCCCAGGTGGCCGGCACGAGAAGCGCGAACTGCAGGAAAAATCCTATCGCCGTGGCAGCTCCGACAACATAGACGGCCTGATCGCCGCGTGCAAGGAGGGCGGCTGAGGTGACAGCAATGCTCGACACAGCCGGCGCGAAAGCCGCGAGCGCGAACTTGTGAAAGCCGTTAAGCGCGGAGGTGAAGACACCTGCAAGAGCAACGAAGAGCACAGAAGGGAAAATGATGTAGATCAACTGTACCGAGGTCCGGAGCGTTGCCGCGCTGTAACCTGGGAAGAGCAACGGCATCCATTTCCCAGCGCTGATCATACCGACCAACGCGACCCCAGCTAATACAAGCAATACGAAGTTCGTAAGAACGCTGAAGACCTCCGACAGTTTGGCCCGGTCCGCGACAGCGTTGTATTGCAGAAGAATGGGGATGAAAACCGGTGAAAGTGTGCCAGCCACCAGGATCATGTAGGCCAGGGTGGGAACGAAGGTCGCACCAAAGTAGGCGTCCATCGTCGCAGAAAGGCCGAAGCGGGCGGCCAGAGTAGCCTCGCGAACGTACCCGGCCAGCGCAACCATTACGGTGAGAATGCTGACAATCCCCACCGTTCTTCCCCGGCCCGGAAGTGGAGTGACGGCTGCTTCGGCTTCTGTGATGGATTCCGGCAAATTCAGCGATTCTGAGGCGTAAACAGAAAATTAGTGCACACTTTTTCGGGCGAAAGCTGCCCGCTTCTTATCCCATTGAATTCGTCCAATCTCAGTTTGGTGGCCGCGTACCCAGCCGACTCCAAGGGGGCGACAAAGTCCTCGAAGGATTTTCCGCGTTGCGCCAGACGAAATCCATTGAACTCGATCAATACGAAACGAAAAACGTGATGACGCAGGGACTCGCAGGCGCCTTCCAGCACTTCGGGTTCGTGTGCCTCCACATCTATCTTCAGAAAATCCACCTTGCTGATGCCTCTCTCTGCAAGAAAAGCGTCCAGCGTTAGGGCCTGGACCGCTGACACACTCCGGCTTATATCTTTGAACTCGACCATGCTGCCCCATCCCGAGTGTTCCGGGCCGCTGCCGTAGAAATTTACCGTCCTGTTCACATTGCTCACCGCGGCCTGAATGCATTCCAGTTGGCAACCAAGGCCGTTCAGATCGCGATTAAGCGCCAATCGGGAAAACACGCCCGGATCGGCTTCGAAGGCAAAAACACGACCCGTAGGGCCGACCCAATTGGCAAAACGCAACGCAAATTCGCCAACGTTGGCGCCAAGGTCAAGACAGGTGCCGCCGGGCGGGATTGCCTCAAGGGCACAATGGAAGTCGGTCAGATCGTAGGTCCTGAAATATACTTCCCGCTGCACGTCGTCCTTCAGATCCAAGCGATACCTGGTGCCATCGCAAATAGCCAGAACCTCTGGGCCCGCTTTGGTTCGGCGAATCCGTTGAACGATTCTGCGTTTCCCCCTAAAATCGAATTTCCGGAGAAGGCCGGTTGCAAAGGCCGAATTCTCACAGGCACGAGCGGCAACGCTGAAAAGAGGATCGAACAAGTCTAGAGTTGGCATTTCCGGTTTTCCGACAGCCTAGCCCGCCGCGGATGAGATGTATTGTACATTGCTGCAGAGCGGCGTTTGCCCTGGAATTGATTTTCCTTCAATGAACAGTCGCCCCATCCGCGTTGCCTGGGATAACTCCCTGGCCGGACACGACCGTGCCGGGACGGGGATATATTCCTCACAGCTTACACGCGAATTAGCAGGCAGACCGGAATTGAGCCTGGAAGTATTTCGTGGCTGGGAGCGCAACGGAACACGCCCGTCCGCGCTGACGCGTGGAGTTCACAGCCTGGGCAGGCTGCTTTGGAACCACTACTACTTCCCGCGTCTGCTGCGGAAGCAACGCTTTGATCTGCTTCATGCGCCTGCCTTTGTGGTTCCGTTTACATGTCCGTGCCCCACCGTAGTAACCATCCACGATCTGACTTTCCTAATTTTTCCCGATCACTTTAAACGCCGGTGGCGCACTTATCTCAAGACGACTCTGCCGGCGGTGCTCCGCTCCGCTTCCGCCATCATTTGCGTCTCGGAACATACCAAACAGGACCTGCTGAAGTTTTATGATTTGCCGCCGGAAAAAGTGCGCGTGGTTTACAACGGTGTGGATCACGCGCAGTTTCGTCCTGGAGCCAACTTTGACAAGGATTGGGCGCGCATGATCGGTATCAAGGGAGACTATGTACTTCATGTGGGAACCTTCTCGCAGCGCAAGAATATCCCCAGCTTGCTCCGGGCGGTTGCCTCCCTGAGAGATAAAGGAAAATTTGAGAACTGCCAGTTGGTGCTGGCCGGGCAGGAAGAACCTCGATTGCCCGGAGCCAGAGAGGTGTTCGCGACGATTCGCGAGCTCGAACTGCAGGATATTACGGTGCTGACCGGCTATCTACCGGCAGAGCAACTGCCTGGCCTCTATGCGCAGGCGAAGCTCCTGGCTATGCCGTCGCTCTACGAGGGCTTCGGATTTCCAGTGCTGGAGAGTATGGCGGTGGGGACACCCGTGGTTGCCAGCAATTGTTCGAGCCTGGCGGAAATTGGCGGGGATGCGGCTCTTTTGGTTCCTCCGCAGGATGTGGATGCCCTGGCGTCGGCGATTCAAGACCTGCGAGAAAATCGCTCCGCCGCGGAGTGCCTGCGGCAAAAGGGCCTGAAGCGGGCTGCTCAATTCAGCTGGCAGAGAGCGGCAACGGAGACAGTCGAAGTCTATCGCTCCGTGAAGAGATCCTGACGTGCTCGGTCGAGGTCCTTCCTGCGTCATCCCAAACTGCGGCGTAGTTCAGCCGGGAGAAAATCCGGCGTCATCCCGACCTGCGGCGTAGTTCAGCCGCAGAAGGGATCTCACGGGCAGGGATTCCCGGACCAGAAGGGACGGCCATTTCCTGTGCTGTCACTTCGCGGCAGATTTCGCAGAAGCTTTTCGCATACTCCTCCCAAGTGTAATGTTCGCACGCCAGGCGCATGCCATTTTCCGCCAGCTTTCGCTGGAGTTCAGGCCGGCTGATCAAGGACCCGATCTTCTCCGCGAGCTCTGCTGGGTTCCTGGGTGAAAACAGAATCGCATTTTCGCTGTCGGTGAGGGCCTCGCTTACTCCCGAGCCGCGGGAAACCAGCACCGGCCGGCCGCAAGCCATGGCCTCCAGCACCGCCAGGCCCCATGTCTGCTGATCGTTCGGGAACAGGAAAGCGTCGCAGGCGGCGTAGTAATCGCAAATCTCCTCATCGGGCACTTTGCCTGCGAATGTAACTATATCTTTCAGCTTTAGCCGCTCTGTAAGCGCCTCGAGCGAGCGGCAATATCGCAGATCATGATGATGCGATCCAGCCAGCAGAAGCTTTATGTTATGCCCGCTCGATGAAAGGCGGCCAACCGCCTCGATCGCATCTTCCAGACGGCGATGCGGCATCAGGATGCCCAGCCAGAGCAAGACAAAGTCTTGTTCGCTGTAACTGAATTTGTGGCGCACCCGGTTGCGATCCCCGCCCGCTCGGAAGCGATTGGTGTCAACTCCGGGGCCCAGCACACGGGTCTTCCCCGGATACAGAGGAGTGAACTCGCTCTGCGCCCACTTGGATACCAGGACGGTGATGTCAACCTTCCGAGTTTGCCGGCGATCGCAGAGATAATAGAGCCAATACAGCGGCGCGAGCAGAAAATTGGCCAGCGATGCTGGCTTCGTGGCCTTCAGGTGAAAGTTCGGCACGTCGTTGCACATCCATGCCACGGCGCCGCCGAGTTTTTCCTTCAGGCGAATTGCTCCCCACTGCGCCGGCCAGTGCTGCGGATTCCAGATGTCATACCGTTCATTTACCTTCGCCACCATGTGCAGCATGTCGAGGTAGCCGCGCACCGGGAGCGGTTTTCGCAGCCAGGGAAGCCATCCGCGGCCGATTTCCTGAACTTTCACATCTTTGCAAATTTCGGGGAAACAATTGGTGTTATAGCTTGAAGTGAACAACATGACATCATGCCCTTGCCGCGTTAAGGCGCGGGCCAGCGCCGCGCACTGCCGCTCCCCCCCGCCTTCGACCAGCATCTCGTGAATGATGAGGGCTATTTTCATGATTCGGAAACAGGCGCTATTGAACGATTAACGGGACAGGATTGGTTTGGCCGAGGGCCTGGCCAGTGGCAACAATCATGCACACGGAGAGAAACAGAACGGGCTTCATACGCCCTCCTCTCGTCAGCTTGAAAATTCCCGGGAAAACAGCGCAGCGATCGGCCTATGGTGATTCGGTATTCTTCAAGGCAAAGGCCGGGCTTACCAGGCCGGCTGGAGCCGGCTTGTTGATAGGCACGTACATGCCAAGTTCGCGGTCGCGAATGGGAGATTCGCCGTGAGCCAGACGGCCGAACAAATCCTCATATTGATCGGTGATGCGATCCCACGTATACCGTTCCTGAATGCGCTCTGGGGCCCTCTGACGCAGCTGCTCGGCCCGCTTCTCATCGTCCTCAAAGATTTGGAGCTTGGAAGCAAGGTCGCCTTGGCCCGGCTCGAAAATAATGCCGTAATCCTCCACTACTTCCCGGTTGAACGGCGTATCGAGGGCGAAAATCAGATTGCCGCAGGCCAGAGCCTTGAGCAAAGACGGGTTGGTGCCTCCCACGCTGTGCCCATGGATGTAGCCATAGCAGTTGCAGTGAAGCTCCTTGACGTGTTCGCTGTTTCCGATGTGTCCCAAGAAGCGCACGCGAGGATCACGGGTCCGCTTCAGCGCGTCCACGAAGGAGCTGCGATAGTTCGCGTCTCCGGCGATGGCGAGCAATCTGTCGCTGCGGAATTTCTCGAACTCCCGCACAATCAAGTCCGCGTTGTTCTCCGGCACCATGCGGCTCAGGATCAAATAGTATTGGTGCGGTTCTAATCCGTACTGCCGCACCACGTCGGGATTGGTGGACTTCTCCACGCTGTCCCCGTACGCGATGCATACCGAACGGGTGCCGAACTCATCGAGATAGATTCGCTGCATTTCGACGGCGTCGGTCACGATGCCCTTGGGGCAGATCTTGCCGGCAATCCGCGCATTCCAGTGAAAGTAACGCCGGCCCAGACCATTCCACTTGGAGCGCCGCCACTCCACGCCGTCCACGTTGAGAACTACGGTCTTGCCCATCAACCGCGGCAGTCCGCACAGGATCGCATTGGCCACATTCACCACAAAAATTACGTCCACGCCGCGGAAGAGCACGTCGAGCATGGAAACGGCGGTATGCGTAGGCGTGCTGAGGTTCTTGGTTTCGATGCTGGGCAGATAAATCAGTCGCGCGCCTTTGTAATACCGCGGCTTGTTGGGAAAAAGACTGCTGCGGCAATACACCAGTACCTCGTGTCCACGCTCGACCAGCCGCGGCGCGAGTTCACGGAAGAAAACCTCATAACCACTGTAGGTGTGGGGTATTCCGCGGGCGCCTAACATTGCAATTCGCAATTTCTAATTCCTCCAAGTCGTGCTGTACTATTCGGCGCTGGGGGCAGCGCAGCATTCCCAAAATGTGTGAATTGGAAATAATACCAGCATTCATGCCTCTCTACATACTCTCGTACGCCTTAACCGTCTGCTCCGCCACTGCACGGTAGCTATATTGCGCCGAACGGGCCAGACCCTTTGCTTTGAGCTGGGCGCGAAGCGCCTCGTCTTCCAGCACGCATTGCAACGCGCCCGCAATGGAGGACACGCTCAAGGGATCAACCAGGAGGGCCGCCCCGCCGGCCACTTCCTCCAGCGAAGAACCGTAGGAAGTGATCGTCGGTGTGCCGCATGCCATGCTTTCCATTACCGGCAAACCATAGCCTTCAAAGATGGACGGGAATGCAAAAACCTCGGCGGCGTTATATAGCATGGGCAGATCCTCGCCAGGGACATAGCCGAGGAACACGACGCTCGCCCGCAAATTCAATTGTCGGACGCATTCGAAAACCTCTTCCGCCTGCCAGTCCGGCTTGCCAACGATCACCAGTTTGTACGCTGCGCCTTTGTCTTGCACCTGCGCATAAGCCTTGATCAACCGTACCAGATTTTTTCGCGCCTGTAAGCGCCCCGCATACAGTATGAACCTCGAATTCAACCTGTACTTTCTGTCCAGGTACTCGCGACAGGCGCCGGGATCCAGAGGACGAAACTGCTCTGATGCCGCCAGATGCGTCACGGTTATCTTTTCCGCCTTAACACCGTAGATTTCGACCAGGTCCCGCGCCGAAAAATTGGAGACCGTGATTACCTGGTCAGCGCGCCTCGCGGACCAGCGAAATAGAGCCTGAAACGCCCTGGCTTCACGCGGATGAAAGAATTCCGGATAGCGTTCGTGGGCCAGGTCGAAGATCGACACCACGGTTTTGCAATGGAGAAATGGCGGCAGGATATATTGCGCGTGAAAAACGTCCAGATTCTCTTTTTTCGCCCGCCAGGGCAGAGTAAGCGGGATTCGCAGGAGTGGATTCGCCGGGCGAAGCCGCTTTGTCCGAAAATGCCCGCCAGAGTCAAGACCAGCTTTTTGCAGCGAATTCGTGTGATAAAGGATGAAACTGTGCTCGCTTGCTACCGTTCCAATGCCCCGCACCAGCTCACGATAGTAAGTCTCGTTGCCGCCCTTTTGGCTGCCGATGCTATGGACGTCAATTCCGATTCGCAGTTGCTTCACGCTTTCTCTGGTCCGATTTCATCGGGTTCGTGAGCGTTGACCGGGCAGAGAATCAGTATGTCCTGATAGCTCATGTATGACTCCCTGCCGGGCCATGATCCGTAGTGCGCGGGCGGTTGCAGTTTCAACGATGCTTGTTCATACCAACGCTGAAACTCGGCCTCGGGCAATCCAACAGCGGTCTCGGGAAATTTGGGATCGAGTACAGAATATCCATCCAGTTCGTGGTTCAACAAAAGCGTACTCTTGCCGGCGCGGATTAACGCCTTCGATTCCTCGTTGAGAAGAAACGCGGTCGCCAGGCACTTCCCTTTGGGTTTTAGTACGCGACGAATCTCGCGAAAATAATGCTGCACCGCGGCCGGCCGCATGTGAGTGAAGACGGACTTGAGGAACACAAGATCGAAGCTCGCATCGGCATAGGGAAAAGCGAAACTGTCGGGATCCAGCTTGCCCTTCGGGTTATAGTGACGGTTGAACACATCGGCGTGCACAAAGTGGAAATTCGGAAAGCGTCCAGTGATGTGCTTGCTTGCCCATCGGATTCCGGCGGCTACAATATCGAACCCGTCGTAGGAGCCTTGCGGCGTCAAGAACCTGCTTAGCCGCGAGGCTACCGCGCCGACGCCGCAACCGACGTCAAGCACCCGATGATCGGGCTTCAGGCCCCCTAATTCGAGGAAATACCGCATGAATTCCTCGTTGATCTTCTTGTAGTCTTTTTCCCCTCCCACAAACCACAGGCCATGCGGGGCGATCAGCGGATCCCTCCGCCCAGTGAGCGAGTCGAAAGTATCGCGCGGCAAATTGATGGTCCGCCTGAGCAGCAACCGGTATTCAAAGCCCGGCACGAACCGTTTTAGCGCAACCTGAACGTTCACCTTGATAACCTGCCCATTATTCCGGCTTTATGGCTTCCACGTACAGGCTTTCGGGAGCGCGATCCGGATTGTCAATGCAAAGTTCCGGCATCCTCGATTTTCCTACAGACTGTTTCTGCACCTGCGCGAAGCCGTAGCGCTGCAATACGAACTGCAGCGTGGAAAAATCGTAGCCGAACTTGTGCTCAAAATATTGGCGAAACATCACGTGCAAGACTTCCATTTTAGTGTTGAACTTTGAGCCAAAGTGGCAGTCGGAGTGATCGGGCCGGAGCGGCCGTACTTTGATCATCTCGTCCCAACCCTCGGTGCAGTAGGCTCTCAGATACTTCTCGGCATCGGGAACGATGATGCGAACCACGCCTCCAGGCTGCAGAACCCGATGGCATTCCGAGAGGAAAAGCGGAATCTCTTCGACGTAATCCAGATGTTCGACGAAATGCTCCGTGAAAATTCCCCGGACCGCACCGTCGCTGAACGGCAACCCTTTCCTGCAGTCGTACACACAGTTCACCGCCGGATTGTCGAAGAAATCGACGTTCACCCACCCCGCCTTGCCGCAGGCGCCACAGCCGATGTTCACCAGGAGGTCCCGGCGATCCCTATAGTGCCTGCGAACGCTCGCCGGCCTGCTGGCGAGCCTGCGGAACGCAACCCGCACTTCCGAGAGAAATGGATGATAGGCGTGCCGGGGAATCGAAGGAAAAGCGGTCATCGCCAATCTCTGCAAGCCCCTCTTGTTCTCCAGTCTTTGTCGAAAATTGGGGTAGATATCGAGGGACGGAACTTCCTTGTTCTTCATAGGCGATCTGGTAAGTTTATCGCAAGCTGGGGTCTCAACACGTGCCCGACATACGCACCTCGCTCATGGCGCGAAATCGCTGGGCATCGCATTTTCGGCAGGGCGCGCTGAATGCTGATTCTCGACCGTCACAATAAACGCCGCGAACAATCCGACGTGTACCCAGGTGAAGGACAGCAGCGTCGCCTCCGTCGCTTGAAAGGTGATCGCATAGAGCAGCAATCCGGCGGCGAGCGCGAGGATACCGGTTCTTTGCTCGTCATTCCCGACTTTGATGGCCCGGTAACAGGCTCGGGTCAGCGAACCCAGAAATAAGAGAGAAATCGTCAAGCCGATCGCTCCCGTGTCATGGGCGATCCGGAGAGGTGTGTTGCTGATCCAACCTCCTTCGTCGCTATTGGCTTTCATTCCCTCGAGCCCATAATCGGCCCAATCAAAGACCAGCTGGAAGCTGGAAGTTCCCATCCCCATGATAGGGTGGGCACGCACGTCATCAAGAGCCACCATCGTCTGGACCAGCCGGTTCAGGGTCGTATCGTCGGAAAGCTCCGTGACGTCTAATGTGCTGAACCGCTCGACAACAAAGTTGTAGATGAGCGGACTCAGCGCGACAAGAAGGATAGCAATTCCGGCTGCCAGGCGCACTAAGATGCGGAACTCCGCTCTCCCGGTTTTGAATGCTGCCCAGAGCACAAATACGATAGCAACAGGAATAGCCAAATAGACCGAACGTGCCAGGCTGATCAGCGCTCCGATCAGGCCCAGGCCGAATCCCCATGCGTAGAGCGCCCGACGTGGATGCGACAACAGCCAAAGTGTGAGGCACATCAGTGCGGCGGAAGCGCAGTAGCTGCCGAATAGGTTAGCCTCGTACTGCGTCCCGTGCACGCCGGGTATGAAGCCGTACTGCTGCGATTCAACACCAAACTGGGTGTCAAACAGGCGATTCGAAAGAAATGAAATGATTCCGCACGCCGATTCCGCAACTCCCACGCACAACAGCACACGCATGGCGGTGCGAATCGCAGGCTCGGACTTGAGTAGCATCCGGAAAAGAAAGTAAGGAGTGATCACCAGGGCGTTCAATGCGGCCCATCGCAGGGTCATGCGCCGGTCCGGTGACGTCAGCGCGGAACTGAGGAAGTTGGCAGCGATATAAGCGAGCAGGTAAAGATCAAATCTTCGGAGTTCCAGCTTCGGACGAATCTGCTGCCGAAACACCTGCACCACGATCGCGGTCAGCGTGAACCCAATTGCGACATGCTCAGGACGTACATGCAAACCAAACAGGGTCATTCTCAACCGTGGCATGGCGCTGGCGGCGGTTAAGATCGACACGGCCCCTAGCGGCCAGTTACTAATGCCGACGGCGACAATCGAAGCTATCCCTGCGGCGCTGACCGCCACCGTCGCGACCGGCCTGAGGTCCTCGGTGGCCAATAACCAGCCAAGGGCCAGCGCCTCGCCCGTCATGACGGCGATCTTGAGTGCCCGAACCGTCGTCGTGTTTGTCATGTCCGCTCGCCCATTCGATTGACTGACTCGCTCAACAAGACAGAAGCGTACCGCCCATAGTCACGTCCCCGAAACTGATGCAATGGAAAACCGGAACAATCTGGCGAGGTGGGCAACCGTCGAAAAGACGAAGTCCCTGACAGGGACGGCGCAAGAGCTATTCGGTGCGGTTGCGACGCAGACCGTTTATGGCGGCCCGCACCTGATCAAAATGGAGAGCAGTCGCTATCCGCTGATATCGCACCCGAATCGATTCCCAGACGCTGAGCGCCAGCAGCTTGCCGGGGTCGCCCGGATCAATGGCGGCCCAATTGCGCGAGGCCACGATCCAGACGCCGGTTGCCAGAACGACACCAGTGGTCAACGACAACAGGATCAGAAGCCGATGCGGTGACGATTTCTTTTCCGGCAAGTCCGCCGGATCAACAACGCGGATGGTGGGAATTTCCTTCGCTTCCTGAATTCGCGTCAGCTCGTATTGCTGATTCAGCAGTTCGTAGACGGTCTCCTGAATTTTCACCCTGCGATACAAATCCGTCCACTGCACGCCCAATAAAGGCAGCTTCTTGATAGCGGGATAAAGATCCTGGGACGCGTCCGCAGAATCCGAACTGTCGACGGCTCCGACACCCGCCGCCTTGTTCACTTGACGCTGCAGTTCAGCAATCCGGGCGCGCAGGCTGCGGACGCGTACGTTGTTATCGGTATAGATCTGCTCCAAACCCTGCAATTCCGATTGCGCGGCAATCAATTGCCCCTGGAGCATCGCCGCCGCCTCGACCTCTGTCTTGGTCTGCTCCTTCAAGTCCAGGGCGTTGTTCTGGCTGGCAAAAGCGCTGAATTGTTTCTCGGCGTCTTCCAGGTCCGTCTTTACCGAGGCCATCCGCTGCTCGATGAAAATCCGTTCGCGCCTGGCAGATGATGTACTGACCTGCGATACCAGGCGATCCAATTCCTGCACATAGGCCTGAGCGATGTCGCGCGCCCGCTGCGGGCTCCGGTCAGTCACACTAATGGATATCACGCCACTCTTGCGATCTTCTTCAACACTGGTGACGCTGTCGAGTGTCTTGCGCGCATCTTGCTTGTATCGCGTGCCGTATACCTTCTGCAGGTTCAGTCGATCGACGATATCGTTTTGCACGGTCTGGCTGTGCGCAAGATCAACGAACAACGCTCCGGGAGTTTTCATTCCCAGTAAGCCGCCAGCCAGAGAGGCCAAGCCACCCGCCGACCCTCCCCCTGAGCCGCTGGCCCGCCCGGCGAGGAGGGCGAGAAGAGTTCCCGCGTCACTATTGTCGGGCGGCATGATGCGGGAGGTAGATTCGTAGGTGTTGGGTATGAGGAAAGCGATCAACGTACTGATGATCAGCGCACGCAGCGCCGCCTTACGGAGGAGCGCGCGATTTTCCCAGAACAGCCAGCCATAAGGAACCCAGCCCCGCTCGGGGATCGGTCCCTCCGGTTCGTGGGATCGGGAACCGGGCGAATAGTCAACCGCAGTTATCGTGTCCATCTCACGAACAACCGATTCTCGCCTAGAACGCTCCACCGTCACCTCTGTAGGCTACCGCCTTGCAGCCATTACTTTCCATTCTATGGAATGGGTACGCGATCCTCAATATCGTTGTGGGGCCATATTCCGGGAGATGCCTACACGCCCCGCATGGCAAAAACCAGCGTGTGCAGCAAAATGGCGAGATCCATGAAGGAATTACGGTGTTGAATATAGTAGAGATCGTATTCGAGGTTCTCATGAATGAGGAAATTCCGGTCCCCGCTCAACTGCCAAAGGCCGGTCAGTCCCGGCTTTACTCCGAGCCGCTGCCGATGCCGGGCTGTGTATGAATTCACGATGAACGGCATCTCCGGCCTGGGCCCCACTAGGGACATTTGACCTTGCAGCACGTTCAGCAACTGGGGCAATTCGTCCAGACTGGTACGGCGCAGGAACCTTCCGAACCGTGTGATCCGAGGATCGCTCGAAACGCTCGGGGAATAACCGTACTCGGGTGCGTCGGCATACATCGTGCGAAATTTATACATCTTGAACAAAGTGCCGTGCTGTCCGACACGTTCCTGGCGGAAAACCGCGGGCCCTTTGGAGTCCAACTTGATGAGAATGGTCAGGAGCAGCAGAATCGGGGATCCGAGAATCATCAGGATCAGCGAGCCCAGCACGTCAAACAGGCGCTTCGTCACTTCATAGCCGAATCTTTGGGAACCTTTGCCGAACGATGCCAGCAAAACACCGTCAACATCGTCGTAATCCACCAGCGGATCGGACGGAAGGAAATGGGAAGGGACAAAGGCGACTCGCGAGTTGGCCGCCAAAGCTTCATTGACGGTATGGATAAACCTCTCGTGCGAAATCAGCGGAATGGCCACGATCACCAACTCCGCGCCGTAGCGTGTGATCAAGTCACGCTGCACCGGGCCTTTTACGACCGGGGCGGAACGGCGCCGCTCATAGCCCATCTCAAACACCACGCTGCCCACCTTCGCCAAATCGTCGTCCACGAACACGACAGGTTCCAGCCCAAGCTTGGGGGAGCGCCTCAAGGCGGAAAACACGCGGCGGCCGGTCGAACCGGAGCCATAGATCAGAACTTTCTCTATGCCATAGCCGCGGGAATGCAGGTTTCGCACCAGCAGGTAAATCAGGTGTTTTTCCACAAACAGCGAGAGCGGGACGATGGTCACCGAAATCAGCAGCAGCCAGCGGGAAACGAGCATGCTGGTGAAAAAGCTGGTGGCGAACGCCACCAGGAACGCCTGAATCGAGACTCGCAAAACCTGTTCCGTTTCGCGAATTCGCAGCAATCCATTCCCGCGTTCGTAAGCTCCCACCCGGTCCAGCATCAGTACCACGACAATTGCGAAAGCGAATGCGATGCCTAAAACCGCTTTCAGCGGGTAATGAATGTGCTTGCCGATATGCAAGTTGTAATACGAGAGATAGCCCGCGACTACGGCGGCAGTGACCGTCACCAGATCGGCTATCACCTCGGTAACCGCGATCCACCTGCGGAAACGCGCGGCCGTGCTTCGTTTACCCACAACCTCCGACAACCTAAGGCTGGCTACGGAGGTATCGAAAGTTTCTTTCGCGGCGTGGCTTATGCTTATCGTGGAATGCATCGTTCTCCTCAACGATATCGCCCACCCTGTGGCTTGAAGAAAAATCCCCGTGTTGGATGCGGAATCTTCACTCTACTGCTTTATTTCTTCCATTGCCAGTGGGGGTAGTAGGTCAACTGCGCTGAAGCCGTAACATCGGATTGGCCCTCCGGAGAAAGCACCGGGAATTGCCATTGCTCATACTGCAGAGCTGCGGTGATCGCCAGGTTGGGCGAAAGCATGAAATCACCGCGGGCGGAATAATCAGCCAGGCGGCCGCCTCCAAGGAACTGCGGGGAAACGGTCTGCAGCCGGTATCCCATCTGCAGTCTGTTGCGGGGCGAGAACGAGTAGGTCAGCCACCCTTGTCCGCCTCGGCCGAATCTCCCGATCCAACTCCCCAGCAGATCACCGTCGTTCGTGTAACCCGAGCGATAACGATCGGCGTTGTAATAAACCCATCCTGGAGGAAACTCGCTGGAGTGAGAGATGTTGTATCCCTCCGCACGAAACTCCAGGTTAGCAACCTTGGGAATCCGCGGCATATAGATACCCGGGTTCACGCTCGCCCGGGTAGAGCCAATCGGCGAAATCTCATCCCAGGTCATCGAGTCCAGGTAAAGCGTCAACCAATTACGCAAGCCGGGAATTCGATATGCGAAGTCAGCGGAGGAAAGCCGCTTGCCGGGATTCTTTGCCAGATTCGGGGTATGAACATAATAAGTGCTGAAAAAATTGCCGAAAGTGACGGGCAACCCCGGGCCGCCAAACAAGGCAGCGATTCCCATGCCGAATTCAAAGTTGGGAGTGGGTTGGAAGCTGATCTTCTCGCCGTGAATAAACGGCTGCAGCGAAATGTCAGGCCCAACAATGTTGGGATAGCCAGGATAGGTTTGACACGTGGAAACCTCGCAAAACTCCCAACGCTGGCCGGAGAGCTGCCCGATGAAAAACTCCGTGCGCATCGGTCCCAACACACGCGAAAGGCCCGGGATGCTGTGCGGTAAGACATCGTCGATCTTAAACGCCGGGAAAGGCGCCGAATTGTTGCTCATCAACAGCGACCCCGATTCTCCCGGACCGAGCCACTCACTCTGTTCGCCAAAAGAGAACTGAATATTGTTGATGTTAAGCGAAACCGTGCTGTTAAGCAGCTGCAAGCGGTTCACTGCGGAAGTTCCGTTGGCCAATGGCGGAGTTCCATCCGTTGCGCCGATCGCTGACAACGTCGAGGCCGGAAACGAGGGCATGCCAGGCGAGTGCTGATATTCGCCTTGAAAGCTGAATGCGACGGGACCAATTTCGGCGTCGGCGCTGACTCCAGTGATGTTGTTGAAGCCGGCCCAGTACGGCCGTCCGTAGTCATCAATGATCGTCTGGCCGAAATGGTAACCGTCGCTTAACGGGGTTCCAGAGATTCCGGTCATGCGCGTGTAGATCGAATCCACTCGCGCACCGACGTTGGCCGCTCCATCCAGGCGCTGAGTTTCTGCTCCGAATTCCTTGTTCAGCACGGCGAAAAGCCTGCCAGCCGGCCCGGACTCCAACGCATGGCCGGTGGCAGTTTCCTGGGCTTCTTCAAGCAGGCGGGCACATTGCATTCTCGTCCACGGCCGCATGGCGAGTACAGGAGACCGCAAGTAGCCCAACGCAATGAGCCGCTCAATCGCGGGATAGATCCAACTATCGAGCGGGACGTACGGCGACGCCATGTAATTGGGGTTGCGGGGAGATTCACTCTTTTCTTCGATAAGCGGCCCCCACCCGGAGCCGCCCAGCTCAGGGTCATGGTGGGCGCGATACACCGAGCGTCCAAAGTACCATCCAAGCGCGCTTCCGATGATTGCGTCGGAGGGAAAGTGCTGCTGCCCGGTCACACGTGTGATGGTCACTGTCGTCGCCAAGCCGTAAGCCGCTAACTGGCTGAGCCAGCCGGGATATTCATGCGCCCAGACGCTCGCCACCGACCACGCGATCGCCGAATGCTCGGAGGGGAAAGAAGCGCCTCCGACAAAAAAATCGCCGTTTCGGTTGCCCTCGAGCGGGCGTTCGCGCTGGGTAATCTCTTTGAACAGATAGGCCGCCGCTGTGCTGTTAATGGCAGCTTCGGCGCTGAGCAGACCCGCTTCCTGCATGTGATCGCTGCCGGTGATGTGCCCCAGAAGAAACGAGCCGCCGCTGGCCGCAAGCATGCCGTACGTGGCGTAGTCGGAAACATTCACGCTGGTCTGCATGTGATTGGGGTTCACTTGCCTCGCCCACCAACTGTCGCTGGCAATGAAAGCCGCCGCGATCCCCGCCCCGGGCAAAATCCATTTCAGGTCTTTGGTCTTGAAGTGCCCGGGCGCGGTCCAGAACCGCTTCTGGTCCCCGCCCAGATGCTTCAGAAACGGCATAACCAACCGGTTCTGCGGATCTTCACCCGGCGGCAGCATATGAGAATCGCTGGCACTGTCTTCAGAGGCCTTCGCTGTCGCGGCCTGCGTCGAGTTGACGGGAGACGAGGAAACGGAATTTGTTGGTGAGTTCTGCGATCGCGCCGTGCTGCTGACGCCAGCCAGCACCAAGATCGGCAGTAGCCAACGCCTGATTCTGAACCGCGTCATGAAATGATTCTGCAGCCCGGGTTTAGAAAGTCTTTGCCGCAGAAACTGCCAGTGCTACCGAAGTCAGGATCGAAGCGACTTGCACCGTGTTCTGGAATTTGCGGCTGACGGAAAATGTCTTCTCCGGCACCACTACCATGTCTCCGGGCTGCATGCTGGCGCTCTTCACGCCGCCGCTGAACAGCCCGCCCGGGCCGCCGACCACGGAGCCATCGGCCCGAATCACAAACACTGCTTTCTTGTTGGCCAGTTCCGTTGGACCGCCTGCCTGCCCCAAGTACCATCCCGCGTCGCGGCCTGGTTTGTAGGTGATCGCGGTCGGGTTGTAAACCGACCCGTTCACGATAACCAGGTTCGGCCGCTTGGGAACATAGATCGTGTCGCCGGCGCGCACCTGGATATCACGCGCCGAGTTTGTCCAATTCCGCAGATTGCTCGATATGTGAATGACCAGCCGCCCGGCCGGGGCCGTGTGCTCCAACTTTTCCAGCGTGGCCTGATATTGCAAAAGCGTAGCCTGCTTGATGTCCTCTTCTTCCCCGCCCGCGGTGAGTTTTACTTCTGCTTCTTCGCCTTTCACCCTGCGGATGAGGTCAGCCCGATTCTCTTCTTCCATCTCGCGGACATGGGTTCTCGTGAAAACTGCACCGTAGGGATAGGCGTTGACCGTGAAACCGCCAGCGCGCGCGATGATCGAACTCAACCGCTCGCCGTCCTGAATGCCGTAGGTCCCGGGATGCTGGACTTCGCCCTCAACCTTGATGGTTGCGCCGACGTCCTTCCATCCCGTGAGCTGCCGGATGGTCAGCACATCGCCGTCGCGCAGCCGGGCATCGGTGTCGGGTTCGCTCATCAGAGCCTTGCCGATTTCCACCGTCACATGGTCGCTGACAATGCGACTGCCCTGCTCGGTTTCATAGCGCGTGAGGTCCGCTTCCTGGGTATACGCGCCACGGGTAAGGCCGCCAGCCAGCCGGACCAGGCCGGCCGCCGTCAGATTTTCTCCCAGAGGATACTTGCCGGGGCGCGCCACTTCGCCCTCGATAGTGACCACGGGCGGGTCGGATTTCGCCAGGTCTTTGTGCACGAAAACGCGGTCTTTGGGTTCGAGCAGCAGGTTTTCCGCCGGATCCCCGGCCAGGGCTTTGCTCAGATTGACGCTCAGCACTTGCAGTTTGCCGCCGTCGGTGCGACGGAAGACCTGCACGTCGTTGAGTTCGGCGTCTGAGGTCGCATTCCCCGCCAGGAAAATGGCGTCTCGCAGGTAGGTCACGCCGTTGGTCACATGGTCGCCGGGATCGCGCACCGCCCCGGTAACGGTAATGACCGGAGGATCCTCAAAATCGTAGCGTCCGAACACACGCACAGTGTCGAACGGTTTAAGAGCGATATCCTGCTCTTTGCCCGCCATAGCATCCTCCAGATTGAAGGCGAGAACCTGGGGCGTGTAATCCGGCGCATTGAGTCGGATCACTTCAGCGTGCGCTTTGTACGGTTCCGGCAGAACATCCTTGTACGATTTGATCAGATCCGTAATCTTCATGCCGTCGCGATAGGCATACTTGCCGGGGCGGAAGACATGTCCATCGAGATACACCGTCTTATCTGCGAATGACACGATCGGCGAGATCTTGATCTTGTCGCCATCCTGGATTTTGAAATCCTCTAGAGCTTCGTTGACCGACGCTTCGTTGTTGTTCTCGGGAACGTCGAGCGCCAGCATGGTGCGACTCTCGTGCGCCTCAAGCCGCTCCACATCCACGTGGCGGAGAGTGCCTGTCGGCAGCACACCGCCGGCCAACTCCAGAACCTCGGCTAGATCTTTCTCGCCGTTCAGCTCGTAAATGGCCGGGCGTCGCACCATGCCGGAAATGGTCACTTCGGCTCCGGCCGGAGGAACCAGTATCGTGTCGCCCGCCTCGAGTCTTTCCAGGCCGGAACGAACACCGTGCAGCAACAAGTCATAAACATCCACGTTCTGCACGAGTTGCTGGCCACGATAGTGTTTCAGAATGCGTAACGAGCCTCGCGAAGTTGGTCCTCCCGCTTCGAGCGCGGCGTTCAACGGAGTGGACAGCGAGCTGACATCGTAGGCGCCCGGTGACTTCACGTCTCCAACTACATAAACGCGGATCGCGCGAAGCCGAGAAATAGAGATATCGGCCTGCAGATCGCGAAACTGTGAGCGAAAGGCCGTTTGCACCGTGTGTTGCACATCGCCAAGGGTACGTCCCGCGACCTCGATTGCACCTACTTCCGGCAGATTGAGGTGCCCTTCGCGATCCACTACCCGGATCAAACGCCGCGAAACGCTTCCCCAAACGTTGATCGTCAAGCTGTCTCCCGGACCCAGAACATAGTCCGGACCTACCGGCATATCCATGGGCAAGCTGTTCAAGTTGCCCGTGCCGCTGTCGAAGACATCGCTGCCAAATCTGGTCAGAACCGGAGAACGTCGCGAATACTGCGAGTACAAATCGTAGAGCGAAGGAACATCGGCATAAGGGTTCGGACGACGCATCAGAACCGGATGGTCCAAGCCCAAATCGGAGGAGTTCGGCAGAGAAGAACGAAGATGGGCGGGGAGGCTGATCCCCTGAGGCAGCGAGGGTAAATTCTGCGGCATCTCCGAGTTCGAAGGTGTGAACGATTCCCCTCCGGGATTGAGAAACGGATTGGTCAGCAGATCGGCGGACTCGTAGCCCATGCCTCCGCTGGCCCCCATGCCACCCGCAGACATGCCCAAAGCGGATGCGGAACTGTCCAAACCGCCGCCGCCAGCGTCTCCACCGTTCGCCATGCGGGCCGTCATGAGGCCTGACATCTGGTCCGGGCTTATGCGCTGCATGCTCGTCGCGTCGGAAAATCCTCCCAGACCCCCCAGATCGCCGTAGTCCCCCAACGGATACTGCGCCTGCGCTTGCAACAGAGTGCGCTGTGAGTTTTGCGGAACGGGGGTTTCGGGTTGAGGCGAGGAAGGCTGCCCCTGGGGCATCTGAGGCACGCTCTTGGGAAAACCTTGCAACAGGCGATCACGCTCGGACCAGTACAAATCCTCTTGGCTCTGCCCGGAGGGGAATCTCGACTCGGCTCCCCCGCGTCCCGCGAGAGGGTTGCCCTGCAGAGCTGACAATTTGGACTTCTGTTGCTGCTCCAACTCCTGCCGGGTCGGCTTCACCCGCACGTAATTCCGGTCCTCAATTTCGCGAGTAATCAGAACACGGATGTTTTCGTCGCGCCCGATTAGTCGAAACAGCGCGTCATCGGTAAGGTCTTCCGGATCCAGTATCCGCCCCTGTTCGTATGCCTTTCGCACCAGCAGCTTCTTCACCTGGAGAAGAAGTCCCGGCTCTCTGTCGAGAAGCGTGATGATCTTCTCAGCGGAGAGCGAAACCAATTGCTCCGCTTCCTGCTCGGCCCGCGATTGGGCGACCGGGGACGCCGTCGTCCGCTTAGGATAGGGCTGTTGAGGCGCTTCTTGGGCCGGGGAAATTCCCGGCACGGAAAGCATCCCGAACATCAGGCACAAGCCACCCTGCAATAACCGGACGCGAAAGGGAGAACAATTCTTCATAATTAAGAAACCTCAAAGGGTCATTGAAAACGGCGAACCCGGAATCGGAATTTCGTACTCTGCAATGTCTTAATTCCGGCATGCCGCAGAAACCGCTCAGCGCGTCGGTTCAACTTCACTTTCGTCCACCTCGACCGCAACCGAACGCTTGATCAAATGAATGGAAAGCACGACGCGAAATTTCTCCTTGCGCCGCACCATGATGCCTTCCATTCCCGCCAGTGGTCCGCTATGCACCCGCACCTTTTTGCCCAGCTTCAAATACGGGTGCGGTTCCAGCCGGAGATTGCCATTCAACCCGCTGCGCAGAGATTCAATCTCGACATCGGGAAGAGGCGCCGGCTTGCCGCTGAAGCCCACCAGTTGCACAACCCCGGGCAAGCGTAATATCTGTAGCCGGTCACGAAGCGCGAAACGAACAAAAATATAGCCCGGAAACAAGGGCAGATCCAGTTGCTTGCGCCGGTCCTTCCAACGCCGCACCGAGCGATACAAGGGCAGAAAGTGCTGGATCTGGCTGCCTTCCATCTGGAGCGCAACTTTTTTTTCATGTCGCGGCGTCGTGCATGCGGCGTACCAGCGTGATTCAACATATTCCTGCGGAATCTCGATGGCCGACCGGTGGTCCTCGTGCATTGCTGCCTCAGTGGTAGTCCGTTACGCCTGGGTCTCTAAAGCCTTGCCCAGCAACCAGTCTCAGACTGCGCCACTATTCTACAGCTTCGCCCCCTCACTTACAGGCTTTTGTGAGCTAACCCATTTATCTTCAATTCGCCAGCGATGCTTCCCCGATCCACCCGAACACTTGCCAAGCCTGACCTGAGACCGATGTCCTGTGCAAACCCTTCTCAGGTGCCGAAGTCGCGCACAATGCGTTTACCGATTAGATCAGCAGGCCGGCGAACATTTTTGTTGGCTGGTACGTCGCACAAGCAAGTGCGCCTACGCCTGCTATTTCCCAAGCACCGAGAATTCCTGCGCAAGACACTGCACCCGTCGAGAACCGTTGCTGAAAAACTTCTTCTTCCGAAAGCAATCCATTCACGCCGAACCTGCACTCGGCTTCAGGGACAGTAGTGAGGAGCGAGTTTGCTGCATCTATTAAGTCTCACGAACGACGCGTCCTGTGTGTTTCTGAAATCCAGGGAACCCTGCGCACGCAATTCCGTCGTTGAAAGATGCGCCTTAAGCGCCGCGGGAAACAGACGAAGTGTGGCCAAGATCAACACCGGGACAGTTTCCATTTCAATATGAACGAGTCCCCTTCACGTTCGCCAACGACATTCGACGCCGTGAGACAATGCTGTTTTGATTGCACACAAGGATATATGGTTTGCCCGCAAAATGCGAGATGGCCGCATCAAGACAGCTTGCGAAATAGCGGAAACTAAGCAGGATAACCATCCCCCAAGAGCCGAGCCCAGAAGCCAAGCCTGCTCAGGGTTTGTTCTTGTAGACGTTCAGACGTTATTGCAATCTGGCAAACGCGGTTTGTGCAAGCGTGAGGCCGCGAAGCCACCGGAAGCCCGGTTCAGCCATCGCCAACGTGGAACCTCCCACAAATAATATGCCCCGGCGGCCAGTCGGAATACGGCCCTACGAAAGATGCGCTGGCGCCTTCGAAAGTCCATTTTCACCGCGGACGAAGGCTTCGACTTCACCCTGTGCGCGATTTGTGAGAGCCGCCAGGTCGGCAACAGATGGCGGAAGACCACGCGTCGCCGAGCTTTGGCGTCAGCAGCATATTGCTGATGCAGGAAAATGGGAAGCGCGCACGTCGGAAAGCGGCCGGGATCGCTCAGCTGATTTCTCCCCAAAAGCCAACGCCGCGCATAGTTCTCGATCCACACCCTTACCGGCGGACGAAGCTCCGCTCCCCAAGTTCTGATGCGCGCTGGGATCGGCGCCTGAAAGAGATTGGCAGCCAGTTCCGTCATAATTACCGCGGCCTCGCGCAGCCTCAGGTCGGCTCCGGCGGCCACATCGAAGCGATCCCATAACAAACTATCACCGCTCCTGCGGCTGAGGAAGTAGGCTGCCTCATACAGCCAGGACATCCTCACCCACTCCGTCAGGATGTGGCCAAGGACATGGATCGCCTGAAGCAGATATGTGTCTTCATCGCGCAGCGTGTAAAACTGAGTTCCCTGGAATTCCCGCACGGCCACGCGCTCTAGAAAGCGTGGCTCGGGCAGAAACATCTTGACGAATTCGCCGTCCCAGATGGCGCGATGCAATTCCACGGCATGGGGTGCGTGCGCTTCATACTGGCCGGGCCCGCCGACTGCTTCTCCCATTGCTGGCATCACGAAGCTCGCCTCGGGTCCTTTGCGCTGGCGCAAAGTATATCCGCCACTTTCAACGACATGTTCAGCGGCCGGGAATGAACCTTCCTCCACGAGATAATCAAAATCACTCTGATGACGCAGGCTCGCGTCGGCGCAAAACTCAGGGACGAGCGCCAGCCCCTTCACTGCCGCATACTTCACTCCCGCGGCATTGAGCTTCTGATTGAGAGACACAAACTGCCGTTCCATGTAGGCCACGCGGCAGCGGTTCGCGCCGAGATTCGCTTCCAGGTACGCTAACGCTGACTTCGGGATGCGATCCTCAGCGCCACTTTCTTTGAGCTTGCCCAGAAAATAGAGTGACAGCCCGGCATCGTCCAGCCAGGGCAGAATGAGATCCCACTCACCCGGGGCGAACTTCCCGAGTTTCGAGGATGCCTCGCCAGCTTCAGGCAAGAAGCCAAGAATTTCGACGATAACATCCCGCAAAGTAGGCTTCACCACCACAGATCCGGTTCGCTCCTGGCCAATGGGGACTGGCCATGAGCAGAGTGTACACGCACAATGTCGCAGGCTATCAAAGCTGACGAAAGAACTTGTCTCGAATTTGTCAAGTTTCGGCTGAACCCTTGTGCCACCCGGATCGGCGCGGCAAGTTCGCGATGCACGGTGGAATCGCCAACCCCGTAATTTATCGATCCATTACTCGGGTTTGTAGGACTTTGGGGGAAGAAGGATTTGAAGTCCGAAATAACCAACAAAATAGGACTGATTGGGGCTGGTGGGCAGGAGGCTGCGTCCGGACATGAGGAGAAGAATCACCGGGCTATGAATCTTGTAGCGCGCGCCCAGCCCAATCGTGGGTTGGTAGTCGGAGGGGTGGAAGGCGCCTTGGGAATACAACTCCATGTCCATCTCCAATTTCTTGGTGAAGTCATGGCCCACGACCAGGCCGGTCAACCAGCCATCCCTCCCTTTGTGGACAAACTCATAACCGATTTCGTAGTCGACATCTACGGGACCAAATTTCTTGGAGAACTCGAAAGGCAAGAGAAAAGTATCGGTGCCCGGTGTGATGCCGCGCCGGACGGAGTGATTGGGGTTGTTGAGGAAAAGTTGCGGGAAGACCGAGATGGCCAGGCCGTCTTGTCCGGCGTCGTAGAAACGCCACTTGACACCAGGATTGGACTGGCCCAGGCCAAACTTCGCCGCAGTACCGGGATTTTGGACGCGCAACCAGGCATTTTCGTATGTGAGTTGTATCCGATCACCAATGCCGAAATTGATGTCGACGTCGGGAGTATGGGAGACCGACTGATTGCCGTAAAAGAAAGGCATGTAGCTGACGTTGATTTCCCAATTGAACGGACCGGGAGTGCCCGGATCATTGGTGTAATAGGGCGGGCCGCCTTGGGCGAATGCGGAGGCAGTCGAAACAAAAAGGCCGGAAAGGAGGATCAAGATCCGCAACGTAAATACGGGGCCAAGCGCAGAGACCTGAATGGTCGTTAAAGAATCAAAGTGACCTCTCTCCCTTAGACTCCGCGATGGCATGCACGAGGTTCTTATATCACACGGTCGGGTGCCAGACTCCGTAAGCCCATTTTGCACTCCCGGAGTATCATGAGGCTTCGCCAGAAGCGGCATGAGACCCACCGCCACACACAGCGGTTTATCACCTTCAGGAACTCGGGCTGAGGATCGCCGCTTCACGCTTATCATCCTGCTGGGCGCGACCGCCGTTTACCTCTATCTAAATCTGTATGTTCTGCCAGGAACTCCGGTTTTGCTCAGTGGAGACCAGTTGTTTTTTTGGATGGATGGACAACGGATTCTGCATCACGAGCTTCCTTACCGGGATTTTTTTCAGTTCACTCCTCCCGGTGCGGACCTGGTTTACTTTGCCGTCTTCAAGGTGCTCGGATCTCGAATTTGGGCCATTAACGCAGTGGTACTGGTGCTCGGCGTAGCGCTGTGCTGGGTCTGCTTCGAGACCGCTAGAAGGCTAGTATCTCGCGGTCTCGCGGTGCTTGCGGCATTGCTGTTTCTCACTCTGATTTATTCCCGCTTATTGAATGCGACCCACCACTGGTTTAGCGTGCTCGCAATCATGACGGCAGTTGTGATCCTGATGCGAGGCACCAACCACCGAAGGCTCGCCCTGTCTGGAGCGTTGCTGGGTATCGCCACATTCTTCACTCAGAGCCATGGAGTCGTGGCCCTTCTGGCCATCTCATTGTTTCTGAAAAGTGACATTGTGGGCCTTCAATCGAGGCGAGACTTTTGGAATAATGAAAAGAAGTTGCTGACCGGCTATTTCATTGCTCTTCTTAGCTTGAATGCCTATTTCATTGCCAGAGTTGGATTACGGCAACTCTTCTATTGTCAAGTCTATTATGTGTTCAGAGTGATGGTTCGTCCGGCGCTGCTGGGAATACCCGTTCCGCCCTCTTGGCAAACCCCGCGCCTGGCGACTCTAGTCTATGAGTACGCCCAGTATTTTTTCGTGTATGCAATGCTCCCGATAAGCTACGTATTGGCTCTCCGTCGAAGCTGGCGCAAGCCTGGCAATTCGGCTCTTCGCCAACCAGAGGTCGCACTGCTCGCGATGGTGGGTTTTTCATTGCTGGGGGAAGTGATCCTCAGCATTAATTGGTTGCGGGTGTACACGGTTTCAATGGCAGGCGTCATTTTGTTTATTTATTTGCTTAACGCCCGGGTCAAAGCACGTCGTTATCTTCTCGCTGCAGTCTGGATCGCGGTCGCTGGTTTGGCGGTACAGCGCGTTTGGTCCACACAGCGGCATGACTATGGTATGGCCGAGTTGCCAGCCGGCAGGTGTGCTACCGATGCGGCGGAGCACGAGAAATTAACCTGGGTAATGCAGCACACCAAACCGGGAGACTTCTTGTTCGAGGCGGGCTGGCCCGGAGTGTACATCCCTCTGGCATTGCGGAATCCCGTGTTCCTCGACACTGCTGGCACCATGCTCAACCAAGCGTGGGCCAAGCAGGCCGTGCAGCAACTGGATGCGAGACAAGTCCGCTACATCCTCTGGGTGGGACGACTGGACTATCCGATTGACCCTCGTCACCCCAGGACCGCCCTCATTGTGCCGCTGCGCGACTACCTTCACGCGAGCTATCGCGTCGTTCACGTTTTTCCAGATGGAGAACAGGCTTGGGAAAGAAAGTGACCTGATGGCTGGATCGAGAGCGGCAATCCTTCGCCCTGCGCTAGCGGCCCATAGCGCCGATTCCCGCGCCAGCAGCTTCACGCCGTTGAACGGGTGGTGGTCAATTGAGTCTTGTATGATGCGGTAGAAAGGGCACAATGCCCGGGTGGCGAAACTGGCAGACGCACGGGACTTAAAATCCCGAGTTCCGAAAGGAACGTACCGGTTCGATTCCGGTCCCGGGCACCAGTCAAGAGATCCCTCGGCTGCGCTCGGGATTTCGCCTGCGGGCTCGCGCTGCGCTCACGCCCGCAAACCGGCTCAACTTAAAATCCCGAGTTCCGAAAGGAACGTACCGGTTCGATTCCGTCGCGGGCACCCAGCCCAGAAAAGCCAGCCACGGACCACAGGATCACACGGATTAGACAACGACAAGTCCTTGGCGAAAGTAGCCGATCGTCAACTTCTTGGGGACTGAGACCGCGCCCTCGTCGGGAGTTTCCTCCCCACCACCATACGGAAGAGCGTTGTCTTACCTGCGCCATTGGGACCGACCAGTCCGACTTTTTCGCCGGGATTCAACTGGAACGAGGCGTCCACGAAGAGCAACTGCTTGCCATAATGCTTATTGATGTTTGAGAAAGAGACCATTTTGAAGGAGCAACTCGCGACACGATGCCTCTTCCAGTGCAGCGTGGACAGAAAATTGCCGGCCAAACACTTGCACATTGGGACCAGTAAGCAGAAATCAGGAATCGCAAAATTCACACTTGACATTGCCAGATAATCCACTACCATATGGTTGTGGATAAATTAGGCACAACGTTTGCGGCTTTGTCGGATCCCACCCGGCGGGCAATGATCGAACGACTCTCCCATGGGCCTGCCTCTGTGCATGGATTGACGGAGCCGTTTGCACTCTCGCAGCAGATGATTTCAAAACATATCGCCTACCTGGTGCGGGCGCGGATTGTGATCAAGAGGAAGCGTGGACGAGAGAGTGTGTGCACGCTTAGGCCAGCGGCGATCAAGACAGTCAGCGACTGGGCGGCTTATTATCGCCGATTCTGGGAAGAGAGTTTCGACAAGCTGGAAGTGGTTGTAAACGAAATGAAAAAAAAGGAGGTCAGAGATGACAAACAACACGGTGAACGAGATAGAGCGGATGGTCGTGACAAGAATTTTTGATGCCCCACGCGAATTGGTTTGGAGGGCGTGGACAGACCCAAAGTACGTGATGCAGTGGTGGGGGCCGAAGGGTTTTACTGCGCCGGTTTGTCAGATGGATTTTCGTGTGGGAGGAAAGTCTCTCTTCTGCATGAGAGCGCCGGATGGGCAGGAGTGCTGGAATGCGGTTGAATACCACGAGATTATTCCGCACGAGAAGATCGTTTCCTCCATGTACTTTTCCGACCCGCAGGGAAACAAAATTGAGCCCGCGCAATTAGGAATAGAACATGAGGCCATAGACGGTGCGTACGACGTGACCATCTTTGAGGACCTCGGAAACGGCCGGACGAAACTCACCTTCATTGGGAATGAACCCATGGAGAGCGCGAAAAACAGCGGTCAAATGGAGGGCTGGAACCAGATACTCGATAAAGTTGCCGAGGTTATTGCGGGGCTAGCGCAGGCGAAATAGGCAGTTGACGTTTTGACGACTGTCATGCGCGAGATCTGAACGTAACGCAACCCCGGCCCGTTCCGGAAACCTAAAGAGTGGGCGGGGCTGATGAGATAACCGATACGGCTATCTCATCAGCCTGCCCATTTTCTCGCGATTTGCTTGCCGGGCGTAAAATAGCCCCATCAGTCCAGACGTTGCCGAACTCTTAAAAAAGGCCTTGGCTCTCCCGCCGGAAGGCCGTGCTGCTTTGGCTGAATCGCTGCTGGAAAGCCTCGACGATACCGTTGACCCATCGGTCGAGGAAGCATGGAAACACGAAATTGCGAGACGCATCGCGGAACTGGATTCCGGTAAAGTAAAACCAATTCCATGGGCAGAGGCGCGGCGCCAGATTACCGCCCTCCTCAGTGGCCGCTAAGTCACTGGACATTTACCCGTCCGCACTCGCCGAACTCAAGTCTTCCATCCGTTGGTACCTGGAACAAAACGAAGCCGCCGCCGATAAGTTTGTCGAAGAGATAGATCGAGCAATTGACCTAGTACTGGCGTCACCCCGACATTGGCCGACGAGTGACCTCGACACCGGGAAGTTTGTTCTCCGTCGTCTTCCCTATGCGGTGATTTACCACGAAAGGAAATCAGTGGTTAGAATCTTGGCCATCGCCCACGGACACCGGCAGCCTGGATATTGGAAGGACCGGGTTTAACAGCCTTGCTAAAAGTTTGGGAACGGTTTCCTTGCCCGAGGAAGTCGGGTCAGTCCGGTCTGGCCCCCATTTCTTAGAATCTTTCTGGGAATTCTCTGGCTGCCCTAAAAACAGTCGCCACTTCAATTAACTCATCTTGAAGCCTGTACACTACGCGAAAACGTCCAACGATGACTTCGCGAATGTCAGGTTCGTCTCGCTCCGGCACCATACGTCCCGAGCGCGGGAATTGGATCAGGTGCTCAACAGCTGAGAAGATTCGCGCGATGGTCAGACCTGCATAATGCTCAGAGTCTTTGGCAATGTATGCGTGGATAGCGTCAAGATCGCGTAGCGATTGTGGCGACCATAGAATGCGCATTACAGTCCGAAGCGATGCTTGGCCTGATCGTGCGGAATGCCCTGGGACCCATCAATCTCGGCCAATCCAGTTTCGACTTTGGCCAGAAATACGAGCCGTTCAATGGCATCGTCGATGGTGGCATTTGGCGGCATCGCCTGGAGGGCCTCGATAATGCGGTCGCGGGTAAATGGCTCCTGCATGGGTCAATTGTAAACACATTTTGCCGCAGGTGGAACTACACACTAAGTCTGCCAATACCGCTAAGGGAGAAATGCAGGGACAGACGGAACTGACCCCGGGTGCCCAGGCCTCAACCCCATGAAACATCAAGTTCAGGCAGTGCATCTGGGCTCGTCAGGATATATTCATGCCGATCGAGTATTGTGCCGTCGAGGCAACGGGTCGCGGCGTTATGCGCAACGCGTAGCTTCTGGAATCCCAATTTCTCCACGATGCGCCGGCTAGGCTCGTTTCTGTCGAAGTACCCAATACTGATTGCCTTCGCGCCAAGGTGGCCGAACGCGTACCGAATCGCGGCGTTCGCCGCCTCCGTCGCCATGCCTTGTCCGGCGTATTTAGGCGCCACCCAGTATCCTGTCTCATACACGTCTTGCTCGTCGGTAAGATCCAATGCGGTTCGGACGACGAAATCCCCGTTGATGCGATGGAATCCGGCCAATGCGATTCCTGCTTGATTCTGGTAATCCATCGTTCGCCGGATAGAATCTTCCATCGCTTGCCGTGACCGTTGGTTGTCGAAAGCCCAAGTCATCCAACGCTGCAAATCGGGCCACGCTTCCTCCTTGGCGGCCTGGATCGAATCCAAATCGCCAAGCCTGGGCGGACGCAAGATCAGGCGCGGCGTAACAATCGGCATCAAATGGCGCATAAAGCGGCTACGCTGGAATTGTAGCGGACTAGTGAAGACGAAAAAGGCCCTGCCTGTAGACATTGCTCCGCCCACGCACCACCCAGAGATTCGGGACAGGACGGGTGGCCCATTCTAGTCGCGTCCTTTGCGACTAGAGTGGGGCCTTTGACCCCGAGAACCGCCCCACTCAAGCCAAAATACGACTTGAGTGGGCCACTTCCACGGCTGAACAAATGTTTCCCAGCCGGATGGGAACGGCGATGGCAGCAGCAGACCGTCACGAAGTGACTCTGCCCGGGACGCGTGCAATCGTTTCAGTCCCTAAGGCACAGCGCCAGCCTACGGCTGAGAACATCCCCACTCAAGTCAAAGTGCGGCTTGAATGGGCCACCCGCCCACGCGACGACGAGAAGAAACTCGTTTTCGGAACCCTCGACAATGAAGCCGTTAACGACTGCGACGGCAGACTAGAACTCGGTTCAGAACTCGCCGTCGCATAGTCCGGATTCGAGAACATAGGAAGCCCACTGAGTTTACGAAGCAATGATGCCGAATCTTCCGAGCGTTCTGACGACCTTGTCCGCTCTGCAAATGTCGTGCTCCCAAAATCGGATAACCTTCCAGCCATTGTTTCGTAGTCGGGACGTCAGTCGCTTATCACGCCGCTTGTTTCCGTCGATCTTTGCATCCCAATAGGAACGGTTCGACCTGGGCCGACGGAGATGTTTCGGGCATCCGTGCCAGAAGCAACTATCTACGAAGATTGCGATTTGAGCCTCTGCAAAGGCGAAATCGGGCTGGCCTAGAATCCCCTTCGGCTGCACTGACCATCCCCGGAATCCGTGCCTCACCAACAAAGATCGCAACTTCAACTCGGTACTCTTATTGCCCTGCGAGCGAATCCGAGCCATTACTTGGGACCGTTGATCTTTACTGAGGGTGTCCATTACTGCGGATTCGGAATCACGATTTTGTTCACGGGCGCTTTGCTCGTCAAAGCTCTCACCAGCCGCCAAAGGTGGGGCCTTAGTGGTGTGTGAACCATGTCCTGAAAGCTGGCCCTCGCCGCGGCCCCATCACTTGCTGCCATCGGGCCAGCATAGAAACCCGACACGCCGAGTTCGATCACTCCCGGTTCATCGTTAGCATCGGCTCCGAATGAAAGACTCAACATGTTGACTTCACCGGTATGCTCCCCTAGGAATCTTCGGATATCGAGGGCGGTGGATTGGCAGATGTAATTGACTAGCACATCTTGCAATAGCCAGATCGTCTTTCCACCCCAATGCAAGGCGACTTCGCTCTTCACGATCAACTGACTCACCATTCGGGCCCAGACTTGGCGGTAGTTGATGCCCGGAGCTTTGTGGTCTTGACCCAGCATCGCATCTTCAAACGCCGCCGAAATTGTTGTCCGGTTTCTCTTGTTTCCCCCTGATGTACTCGAAGTCATGATTTCGATGATCGACGGCGTGCTGATCGGAAAGTCTTCCACATAGAGTCCACCGTCACGCTGGGCGATTGTGTAGCCGGTCCGTTCCAGACGCCTTCTAAGAACTGCCCACGTTTCGTTTGCGTTGGATGCTGCGGCTTGCTGGGTTATGCGACCCATCGGCATCACAATGTAATCGAATGTGTAGTCGAATCCCTTCCGCTGCCCGTCCACGTCCTCATGAAGCTTCAGTTTGACTTCCGACCAGATGCCAAGGGTTGTTCCGGCGGGATAGCCGAGGAGCGAAAGTATTTTCCCCTCGGCGACTGACTGGTGCGTGTCTACGCCTTGGAGCGATGTTCGGCTGAGTGCCAGGAGTCTACGGGGACACACGATCCAAGGTGGCCCATCCAACGTCAGCTTGATAGAGCAAATGCCCGCAGCGATGGTTTCTCTTTCGGCAGGCACGGTGAGCACCGCCGCCAATTCCGGGTGGGACTCCAGCTTCAACTCCGACGAATATCGGTTACCACCGCCGTCGCAATCCCTCGCCATGAAACTGCACCGACCAGTTCGACGTGCTTGTTGTGCTTCGGCAGATGTGTCGCCTATCGGGTAACTGAAGATTTCAAATATTGTTGGCATCTAGGACTTTCTTGATCTGCTCAGTCAGAATCCTCGCCAGCGGCGGAGGGACGGAGTTCGCAACCTGTCGATGCTGATCCAAGGCACGAACTCTGCCTGAACGACCTCGAATCGGCCCCCTTAAGACATAAGAATCCGGGTAACCGTGAATCCGCAAGTACTCACGAGGAGTCAGGTATCTGTCTTCAGTCGGATGGAAGAAAATCTCACCGCAGCGCAGCGTGTTAGCAGGCTTGTATCGGGAGGCCCGAAGAAACTTCGTTGTGTCTTTGACCGTCAGATTTTGCCGTTGTTCCTTCGGGAGATGCTTCTGGGCTGCTAAGAACGATCCTTCTGGGACGCCTTTGATTCGGAACTTGTCGCCCGCCGGAGTAACGTCAATGTGGCAACAGTCTCGCCCCTTGCCATTCCTATCAGTCGGGCGCGGTAGCCCCTTCAAAACCTCCCCGACCGTCCTGTAGGGTGGGAGTCCGAACAGGGCGAGAGTTTCTTCCGCTGGTGCGTGGGTCGGCAATGGGAACTCAAATCCGTTGGGCTTGCGTGTTGCAACAACGAAGACCCGTTTGCGTAATTGCGGAATGCCGAACTCTGCGGCGTTGATAACCTGCCACTTGGAAACATAGGCGAGGTCTTGCAGCTCCGTAAGCAAAGACTCGAAGACCTTTCCCCGGTTGCCTTCCTCATCCTTCGCACTCAGCAGGCCCTTGACCTGCTCCATCAAGATCGCTTTGGGCTTGAAGACCTTTGCGAATCGGGACATCTGGAACAACAACAGACCACGCTCATCAGCCAACGCTTCTTGTTTGCCGATCTGCGAAAAGGCTTGGCACGGCGGGCCGCCGCATAAAAGGTCGAGTTCTCCGGGCTTCAGTCTTAACTGCGACATCAGAGCCTTCGGATCAACCAGCCTGATGTCATCTTCGATCACTCGTGTGGTGTGTTCTGCCCTCGCAACGGCCGCCCTCAGCGTCTCGCAACAGTGAGGGTCGTGCTCAATGCAGGCCAAAATCTCAAAGCCAGAATCACGGACTCCGATGTCCATGCCGCCTGCGCCTGAGAATAAAGACAGAGCGATCCTTCGTCTCACTTGTTTCTTGCTGCGTGCCATATCAGGAATGAGAGATCCCCGGCAATTGTACTGCGTGGAATCAGGTTCGCAGGCTGAGAACATTTGTGGAAATCCCCCCGACCGATAACAGTATAGGCGAACCAATGGCGAAAGAGGTATACTTCAGGACGTGGGCGAAGGCCGCGAAATGTGGGGACAGAAAACGTGAAAAAATCAGTCAGGGCCGCAGCGTTCATCCACGTTCATTGGTGCACCCACTAGAGTTGCCCTGGAAAGACTACTCAATGCGAAAAGGCTTTACAAGAAAACCACAACCCGATGCGCCCGCGACGCCGCTCAAGAACTACATCACGCCGAGCGGCCTCGAGCGCCTCAAAGATGAGCACCGGTTTCTGCTCACCCGGGAACGCCCGGCGGTGACGGAGGTGGTGGCCTGGGCTGCCGGCAACGGCGATCGCAGTGAAAACGCCGACTATCAGTATGGCAAGCGGCGGCTGCGGCAGATCGATGGGCGGATTCGCTTTCTCACCAAGCGAATCGAAGCCGCGGAAGTGGTGGACCCGGAAGCTCCCAGAACTGCACAAAAAAGAGCGGGGCAGGCCAACTCAAAGGAAAAGACGAGGGCATTCTTCGGAGCGACCGTGCGCTATGCCAATGCCGCGGGAGCGGAGCGAGTAGTGAGCATCGTTGGCACCGACGAAATCGATCTCAACCGCAACCACATCAGTTGGGTGTCACCTCTGGGGCGCGCGTTGATGAAGTCGGCAGCGGGTGACAGCGTAGTCCTTCAATTGCCGGGCGGTACAGAAAATCTGACCGTGCTGGAAGTGGGTTACCAGCGCATTTCTGTGGAACCGTTCCGTGAACCGCCTGGATCCGAGGCTTCGGCAAAGGGACTTCCTCGCCGACGCTAATCCACCTGACGAAAAAGAGACGAAACAGCACAGGCAGTGAGAGAGCGACGACCGTAATAGCGCGCTATTCTCACGACCTGCGAGCAGTGCGGGGCTTTAATATCATGGCGAAATTGGCAGACGCACGGCTATCCGCGTTCATACGTGTAATCCGTGGCCGCTGTGTTTGTCAGAACTTCAAAGCCTTCTCCAGCAAGGACGCTGTGCTCAACCCTCCCTTGGACTCCACGTACTTGGTCATGACAGGCACAAACTTTCCCACCATATCTGGAGACAGCCCGAGCTTCTGGAACGCGCCGGCCACTTCCGCCATGCGGCCCATGCCTCCCGGCAATGAACTCTCCAGCCCGGATAGCTCGGAGGATCCGCCGCCCATGGCGGGCGCTGCTTTGAGCAGTCCGCTCATGCCCGGGACTGCGCTCGACACTTTGCCGAAGTCGTCCGTACTCAAACGGCTCTTGGCCACGGAGAATAACGTGCCGGCCCCGCCACGCGCCTGAGCCGGAGTGATGGAAAGTCCTTTGGTCAGTTGCCCGACAAGGTCCGCGCTGGACTTGCTCGCAGAACTGACGACTGGGGCTGGGACCGGCGCCGGTGTCGCGGTCTGACCCTGGACCGCAGCCGCAACGCACATTACGCACAGCGACATCGCAGCACAGTTGATTAGCCGATGATAGGTTCGCGATCTCATGTTGCCCACCTCCTTGTTGACGCCTGAAATGATAGCGCACCGGATGTTTCATGTGGGTGTAAACGCTCTGCAACCGGACGCTGAGGCAAGGGAAGCGGTTTCTGAGCGATACTTCTTGGGGGTCTGGAGCATCTGGTTATGTACAAAAGCTGGAAGACCGGAAAAGGCTCCGCCCCAGGAGAGAGCGATGCACTATCACGATTCCGATGATCTGAAACGTTTGGTTGAATTCAAGCAGTTGGCCCCAAAAGAATTCTCCACCTTCGTCGAATTCGACAAAACGGTGGGGCGCGAAGACGGCGCTATCCCGAGGAAGTATCGCGAACTGATCGCGATTGCCGTGGCATGCACCACGCAGTGCCCTTATTGCCTCGACGTGCATACTCGCAACGCGAAGCGCGCCGGCGCCACGCGGGAAGAAGTTGTCGAATCCGCAATGTTGGCGGCTGCCCTTCGGGCAGGCGGCGCGGTTACTCACGGGGCATTGGCCCTCAAATTGTTCGACCAGGCACCAGGCACGCAGGCGACGGGTGCCGACAGTCGTAAGTAAGAAACGCAAGGCGCGTCACGCCGCCGCACGCAAGAGGGGGAAAGACACAAATCAGGACATTTAAGGAGAAACATGAAATGAGCACAGCACAAATTGACATGAACAAGTTGAATAATTTCATCGGGCAATTCGTCACCGACCTCGGGGCCGCGGTGCATACGGGAATGGTCGTGATTGGCGAAAAGCTGGGACTGTACAAGGCGCTGGCCAGCGGTCCGATGAGTTCTTCGGAACTGGCGGCCAAAACACAAACCGACGAGCGCTACTTGCGCGAGTGGTTGTCTTCGCAAGCTGCTGGGGGATACATCACCTACGACGAAAAGACGAACAAATTCAGCCTGACACAAGAGCAGGCCTTCACCCTGGCGAATGAAGACAGCCCTGCCTACTTACCCGGCGCATTCGAGTTGGCTCTGGGCTCGCTGGCCGCGGTTCCAAGGATTGCCGAGTCGTTCCGCACGGGCGCGGGCATGGGTTGGCACGAGCATGTGGATGGCGTTTTTCATGGATGCGAAAAGTTTTTTCGTCCGGGTTACGCCGCCAATCTGGTCAGCTCATGGATTCCGGCATTGAGCGATGTGCAAACGAAGCTGGAAAAAGGCGCGAAAGTGGCCGACGTTGGGTGCGGGAAAGGGGCTTCGACTCTGCTGATGGCAACGGCATTCCCGAACTCGCAGTTCTTCGGCTTCGACTACCACGACAAGTCCATTGAAGCCGCCCGTGAATCCGCCAAGCGGGACGGATTCTCCGACCGCGTCAGCTTCGCTGTCTCCAAGGCTAAGGACTTCCCGGGTAAGGACTACGACTTCGTGGCCGTGTTCGATTGCCTGCACGACATGGGTGACCCGGTGGGGGCGGCCACGCACGTGCGGAAGTCCTTGGCGAAGGATGGGACGTGGATGATTGTGGAGCCTTTTGCCAACGATCAACTGAAAGACAACCTCAATCCCGTTGGCCGGGTTTACTACGGATTTTCAACCCTGTTGTGTACGCCCTGCTCGCGCTCGCAGGAGATCGGATTGTGCCTGGGCGCACAGGCCGGAGAAGCCCGCATTCGTGAGGTTGTGACCTCGGCCGGGTTCAGCCGCTTCCGGAGAGCCACAGAAACGCCGTTCAACATAGTGTACGAAGCTCGGCCGTAGTTGCCCCGCACGCCTTCCGTTTTGAAGATGCCGGGCGGACACTCTTGTCCGCCCGGCGGGCCGTCGCGACAAACCCAATCTACGGGTTTGGCGCGCCCAGGACTCTGCGCCGGCTGCCACATACTGAGGCGCCAGTAGATGGAATACTGCCTTCTGGTAGAGAGCAACTGTGACCGCGAGCCGTGCCATCTTTTTGGTCGGCCCGAATGGATGACAGGTTTCCTTCCGGTCGGGGAGCCAGGAGGTAGAGATGTGGCAAAGTGTACGCCGTGCCTGCTTGCCCTTACCCTTGCTTCTGCGCTTTGTGGCGTACAGGCAAAGGCGCAAAGTTCGGCGTTTGGACAGCCTGATTTCAAGACTCCGATGTTCGGGAGCGCTCTAGCGTGTACCCAGCCAGAGACGATCCGTATTCCCAAACCTCTGGCGGCGCGGGCAAAGCTCAAAGCGCGCCTCGTTACCATTTTGCGCGACAGTCTATACGACGATGCAAAAGGAATCGTGAACGCGGCCAGAGAAAGAGAGATAAAGAATCTTGCAAGTAAGCTGAGAGACGAAAAGCTGGACGATCTGGCAAGCCACTAAATTTGTGAAGGCTGGTCAAAGGTCCACACGGCGAAGAACCGGGGCGAGATTTGCAATTTAGTGACTCAATCGAACCTGGAGCCTGCATATGACATACGTGATGACAAAACCGTGTCCGGTCTGCAAACAGCAACTCACCAAACGGCGGCCGACCGAAACCGTGCAATGCGCATGCGGCAAACACGTCTGGCAAGGCTGATGATGGGTTAGAGAACGGAAAAAATTTGGTGTTTCCTCCTGAAGGCTGCGCGGGACTGGCTGATTCGACCGAATCGGTTTGATCAAGCGTCCCGCGCGCTCACTTCCTGCACGGCCGCGAAGCCTACCGGCGTTTTCAGAAATTTGTCGTTCGTTTTTAACACTGCTGTAACAAACCGCTAGTACAGTTTCCCTGCTGTAAATACCAATTCCGCTTTCGCCTGAGGAGACTGCAAATGGCTACTGCCCCGGCAAGAGTTCCACCTTCCACTGGACCAAGACCTGTAGCCCTTCCCGCAGTGCATGAGAAATTCAGCAAAGGCCCGGGCAAGATCGGCATTTTGATTTTTGGTGTGGTTCTGATCATCGGCGTCATCTACGCCGGCTCCCACCTGATTTCCGATCTTTCTACCGTGCACACCACGTCGGTGATGCCATTCCTGCTGCTGGGATTGGCGTTGCTGGTCGCGCTGGGATTTGAATTTGTCAATGGCTTCCACGACACGGCCAACGCCGTGGCCACCGTCATCTATACGCACTCTCTGGAGCCGCACATCGCGGTCGTATGGTCCGGTTTCTGGAATTTCCTGGGCGTCGTCACCTCAACCGGCTTGGTTGCTTTCGGCATCATCTCTCTTCTCCCCGTGGAACTCATTTTGCAGGTTGGCAGCAAAGCCGGTTTTGCCATGGTTTTCGCCCTTCTGGTGGCCGCAATTATCTGGAACCTGAGCACCTGGTACTTCGGCTTGCCGGCTTCAAGCTCACACACGCTGATCGGATCGATTATCGGCGTGGGCATCGCCAACCAGCTCATGGCGGCAAAAACCGGCACCAGCGGCGTGGATTGGGGCCAGGCCCTGAATATCGGGAAATCTCTGTTGCTTTCCCCGCTGGTGGGGTTCGCCGTGGCTTACCTCCTGCTGGGTGCCATGAAGCTGGTGGTGAAGAACCGGAAGCTGTACGAAGCGCCCGAAGGAACACAGCCTCCCCCATTCTGGATTCGGGCGCTTTTGTTGCTCACTTGCACCGGCGTCAGCTTTGCCCACGGCTCCAACGATGGCCAAAAAGGCATGGGTCTGATCATGCTGATTCTGATCGGAACAGTGCCGACGGCCTATGCGCTGAATCATGCCATCACCAACAAGCAATCGCAGGATTTCATTGCGGTCTCGCAGCAGGCGGCGAATACGCTGGACAACTATGTCAGCCCGAGCGCGGTGATCAGCGATGCGCGCGAGGAGGTTACGGATTACGTCCGCACCCGCCAGTTCACGCCCAACACCATGCTGGCGCTGCGCCAGTTGGTAAGCGACATCGGCAACGAGACAGCGCTTTTCGGCGAGTTGGCCAAGGTTCCCAATGACCGGGTGCGCAACTTCCGCAACGATCTATACCTGGTGAGCGAGGCGCTGCGGATGATGCAGAAGACGCACCAACCGAATATTTCAGCGACCGACTGGCAGATCCTGGGCAATTACAAGAAGCACGTGGATAACGCGACGAAGTTCATCCCCGGCTGGGTGAAAGTCGCGGTGGCGCTGGCGCTGGGCCTGGGAACCATGGTGGGTTGGAAGCGAATCGTGGTCACCGTCGGCGAGAAGATCGGAAAAGACCACCTGACGTACGGCCAGGGCGCTGCCGCCGAGATCACAGCCATGGCGACGATCGGTGCGGCGGACTGGTTCGGGCTTCCGGTCAGCACCACGCACGTGCTCTCGTCCGGCATCGCGGGCACCATGGCGGCCAATCATTCCGGATTGCAGTGGGGAACGGTGCGCAATCTGCTCATGGCCTGGGTGATGACCTTGCCCGCATCCATCGTGCTTTCGGGCTTCTTGTTCTGGGCTTTCCGCTCGATCTTCTAGCGATCTCGTATAGTGTAAAGGCGCGTTTTGAGCGCGCTGTAAAGGAAATTGAAACTGCAAATCGCGCATTTTCGCGCCATCACGTTCGATTGCTATGGCACTCTGATTGATTGGGAAACCGGCCTGCTCGGCGTCCTGCGCCCTCTACTGCGGTCGCATGGACAGGTTCTCAGCGACCAGCAGACTCTCCAGATCTACGGAGAACTTGAGCCTGGCCTCCAGAATCCTTATCGCCCCTACCGGGAAGTGCTCACCGAAGTTGTGCGGGGATTCGCAGAGCGCCTGAAATTTCAGGTATCGGATGCGGAGGCCCAATCTCTGCCGCAATCCCTTAGGGATTGGCCGCAGTTTCCCGACACCAATCCTGCCCTGCGAAAACTTAAAACGAGATTCAAACTGGCCATCATCTCGAACACCGATGACGACCTTTTTGCCGCCACCGCCCGCAACCTGGAAGTGCAGTTTGACGACGTAATCACTGCCCAACAGGCTCACGCATACAAACCTTCGCTGGCTCCCTTCCAGCTTGCTCTTGCGCGACTAGGTTTGGCACCCGCGAACGTGCTTCATGCCGGGCAAAGCGTTTACCACGATGTGATTCCTGCCAAGTCGCTCGGCATGGCAACCGTATTGGTGCAACGCCGCGGGTTCGGCGCCACACGCCCAGCGGAAGCCGAGCCCGATTTGACGGTGCCCGATCTGCAAACCCTCGCTGCGCTTGAAACCTAGCTGCCTGCCCGCCACCCCGCCAGCAACTTAATTCAGTTCGGTGGGAGATTTCGGACCAGCCAGGAATCCGCCGTCGAGAACCAGCGACTGGCCCGTCATGAACGAAGCTCCGTCAGAGCACATCCACAGCACCGCCTCCGCGACTTCCATGGGGGTTCCGAAGCGGCCGATGGGATGAAGGCCGGTCATATACTTTCTCACTTGCGGATCGCCAAACAGACGCTCGCCCATGGGCGTTTCGATGACCGCCGGGCATACCGCATTCACACGGATGCCGTGGGGCGCGCCTTCCAGCGCTGCTGACTTGGTCAGGCCCAAGACGCCGTGCTTGCTGGCGCAATAGGTCGCAAACCCGGACGACCCAATCAAGCCCGCCACTGACGACATGTTCACGATCGCCCCGGGACCACCCTGCTTGAGCATCTGCTGCATCTCGTATTTCAGGCAAAGCCACACTCCCTTGAGATTAATGGCGATCGTCCGGTCCCATTCGGCTTCGGGCTGTTCCACGATCGGCAATGTGTTCCCCTCGATTCCGGCATTGTTGAATGCGACATCGAGGCGGCCAAACTTCTTGACCGTCTCCTGCAATAGCGCCTGCACCTGGGCGGTTTGAGATACGTCGGCCTTCACAAACATGCCATCGCCGCCCACCGCGCGCACCAACTCGAGAGTCTCTTTGCCTTCAAGTTCGCGCCGTCCCGCCACCACTACCTTCGCTCCCGCCTTGGCAAACAGCACACACGTATCACGGCCAATACCCGAAGTCCCACCCGTAACGATTGCAACTTTCCCCATCAGTTCGTTCGCCATGCTGCTCCTTCCTTATCGGGACGCATTATACGAAAATCGGTTAGGGGAGCGATTCTCGTGACCTGCCGTTTCGTACTCTAATTGGTACTAAGGGGAGCATTGGCGGACAAGAGTGTCCGCTAGGCGATTTCGATCGGTTCGTCGAGAAACTTCTTGTCCGGTTCGTCGCTGCCCGCCAGTTCGAAGGAATTTGTCTGCGCGGCCTGGCCCTTTTCCACGCTCGTGATCACATACGAACAGCCGATCCAGTGGGCCTCGGCCAGGTCGGTCGGGGACCAGCGCGCAGGATGGTCGGGATGAGAGTGATAAAAACCCACAATGTCTTCCCCGCGCTCGCGCCCCGCTCGCTGGATGCGGATCAATTCGCGCGGATCGATGTGGTAGCGATTGTGCGGAGAGTCCCTGCGGGTGTTGCCGCAGCGCGCAACCGAAGTGACTACACGCTCGTCCCCATTCATCTGGCCGAGCAGGACACCGCAACATTCATGCGGATAGGTTTCTTCGCCGTGACGGCGCAACGACTCATAATGCGATTGTCCGATCTTCAACATTAAGAAATCAGATTCTCGACCTCACATGGCCAGGCCCGACATCTTACGGCGTAACCTTGAACACCGTGCCGTTGCGGTCATTCTTACCGAAGCCCTGATAGGCAACTCCATAGAGGTTGCCGGCAGAATCTCGAATCAGGCCGCCGTTCGGATCCGCGCCGTCGGTAGAGCCATTCAGAATGTGCAGCAGCTTCACTTTGCCGGCCGAATTCAGCTCGAATACTGTTCCATAGTAAGAATTCGTGTTCAAACCCTGTGTCTCTCCATAAATGTTTCCTTTCGGGTCCATGACGAAGTTCCCAATGGGATAGGCCGCAGGGTGATTCGCGAACGCGTACAAGACCTTAAACTTGCCATTGGCGCCAATTCTGAACAAAGTCCCGCAACCATCATCGCAGTTCGTGTTACCGCCGATGTGAGCAGAGCCAATGAGGTTTCCGGCGCTATCCATAACCAATCCGCCGTATGGGCCCGCTCCGTCCTTGCCACCAGTGAAGGTGTGCAAAACTTTGAACTTATTATCGGGGGTCAGCTTGAACACGGTTCCGCAACCCAGGGTCGGGAACTGCGGGCAAGATAGATCTCCGCCAGTAATCGCGGCCCCGTAGAGATTCCCCGCCACATCCTGAAGCAATGCGCCATACGGTGTCCCGCCGTCTTTTCCTCCAGTAAACGCGTGGAGCACCTGCAGATTGCCGGCGGTGTCTAGCTTATATACGACCCCGCAACCATAGTATTCACATTGAGTGCCCTTGCCTTTGACACCTCCCATCGCCGTAACGCCATAGAGGTTGCCGGACGCATCCATCAGCAGTCGCCCCTCGGGACCGCTTGGCTTTAGGTGACCCCCGAAATCCCACAGCACCCTTTCGTTTCCGTCGGGGCTCAGTTCCCACAACACGCCACCACCGTTGGCACTGCCTGCGTCAGCCGGACTGTAAAGGTTTCCTTCCTTGTCCATAATGACGCCATAGCCGGGAAATGCCCCGTTGGAGTTGTTGGGATTAAAGTTGAACAGGACCGTCTCATTCCCGAATGTATCCAATTTCAAGGCAACTCCGCCATCGTACGTTCCGCCGTAGTACGTGGTCCCGTATAGGTTTCCAGCAGCGTCTTGCACCAGGCTTCCATCCGGACCCGAACCGTCTGAACCCGAGAATGTATGCAGCACCGTGAAAGTTTGTGCCTGCACCGGCAAAATGCTCGCCGCCAACAGCACCACGACACCGAGCGCTAGCCCACCGGAACGCTGCGTCTTCATAGCAACTCTCCTTGTCTTCATACCTTCTCCCAGCGTCGGTCGTGCCGCGAGTGATATGTCTTGCGTCACGGAGTGAGCTTGAACACCGTTCCGTAGCCGTCGCTGCCTCCGTACACGGTCGTCCCATAGAGGTTGCCATTCGCGTCCAGAATCAAACCTCCGATGGGATAGTCTCCGTCGGTCCCAGTAAAGCTGTGCAGCAGGGTTAGCGTGCCGTTCTTACTCAGCTCGTACACCGTGCCGCAGCCGTATTGACCGCATGTGGTCCCCGTCCCGCCCGCGGTGGTGACGCCGTAGAAATTACCCTTCGCATCCAGAATCACACCTGAGTAGGGAAATGCCCCGTCTGACGGGCCTCCGGCAAAGTGGTGGAGCACCGTCTCCTTGCCCTTCTTGCTCACCTTCCAAACGATCCCGTAATCGGGGCCGCCGGTTGAGGTGGTGCCGTAGAGGTTGCCCTGCTTGTCCACGACCGGAATTCCCATAGGCTCTTCTCCGTCCTCCTCGCTAACGGGGAAGCTGTGCAGCACGGTTAGCGCGCCACTCTTACCCAGCTTGTACACCACTCCGCCATTGTATGGAGAAGCGCCGCCCTCAAAGGTGTCGCCGTAAAGGTTGCCCTTCGCATCCCTGAGCACGCCCGCCAGGTAGGGAAACGCCCCGTCCTGCGAGCCACCCACGAAGTTGTGCAGCACGGTCACCTTACCGGCCTTGCTTACCTTGAACACCGTTCCTGCGATGTTGCCCCCCCGTGCCGCCGATCTCGGTGGTGCCGTAGAGAGTGCCCTTCGCGTCCTGGATTAATCCTGCATTGGGATCGCCCCCGTCCGGGTTAAATGTGAACTTGTGCAGCACGGTCTCCGTCCAGCGCCCACCCCCCTTGGGCGTCAACTCGAAGACGGTGCCGCAGCCGGTGCCAGAGCATCCCGTTCCGCCGTTCTGGGTGGTGCCATAGAGGTTGCCCTTCGCGTCCATAATCACAGCGCCGTATGGACCTATCCCATCGGCTCCACTGAAGCTGTGCAATACGGCCTCGGTACCGCTCGTATCCACCACGAACACCGTTCCATCGTTGGAGGAGCCGCCCAAGGTGGTGGTGCCATAGAGGTTACCCGCTGTGTCCCGAAACAAACCTGCATAAGGGTTCGCCCCGTCCGACGACCCTGTGAAGTTGTAAAGTACAGTAAAAGTCTGCGCCTGCGCCGACGGAATTGCGCTCGTTGCCAATATCAACATCACCGCTAAACTCATGAGGCAGCCTGAACCCTGCGTTTTCATAACGACTCTCCTTGTTTTCATAACGACTCTGCCTGCGTCGGTGGTGCAACGTTTGAGTATGCCTTACACCAAGGGCCAGTTTGAACACCCTTCCGCAGCCTTCGGGGGCACCCAGTTGTTGAAATCTCCGCCTGCGGCCATCGTGCCAGACAGATAGCATCAGCACCACCGCTAACCCCATCAGCCCAGGTGAGATCTGCGCTTTCACCACCAGCACTCTCGATTACGTTTCACGTTACACCCACAACAGGGGTGAAATCTTGCCATAAACACCGAGCGTCGCAAAGCCATTTGCGGTCAAATCTATGTCACCGGCTAATTAGCTGATTACACATCATTTAGCTGAGGCACTAGACTCCAAATGGCTCGATTGTTGATTGCTTATGCCGTTGGGAAGATGTAAGTTTGGCTGTCAAGCGGGGCTGCTATGCAGCAAAGGGCGCGGCACTGCCTCGACTCGGCCTCGAATATGTCACCCAATGATGAACGCGGTTCTCAACATACGGACCTGAATGAGACGGATTCCCGTGACCCAAGGTCAGCTCCCCATCTGCATGTACGTTTCGGGCTCTTTGAAGTCAACTTGCAAAGGCGCGAGCTTCGTAAGGGAGGGCTGAGGCTCAAGATTCCGCACCAGTCGTTTCGGATCTTGGCCATGCTCCTCGAAAGACCCGGCCAAGTCATCACCCGCGAAGATCTGAAGCGCGAACTGTGGCCGAGCGACGTTTTTGTCAATTTTGAAAGGAGCCTGAACAGCGCGGTGCAAAAGTTACGGAGTGTGCTGCAAGATACCTCTCGAAAACCGCGCTACGTCGAGACACTGCCTAGGGAAGGCTATCGCTTCATAGCTAGCGTCGAACCGCTGATGCCACGCTCCACTGAAGAGTCGCGAAGCGCTGCGAGGGTGGACTCCGCTGAGCTTTCATCGATCGATGCGACACCTGACAATTTGCCGGCCATGCCACGACTACAGAGTCGCAATTGGCCATACTGGGCTGCCGCGGTCTTGTTGTCGGTTCTGTTCGTCGCATATGTTGGGTACCGGCATAGCGGCCGCAAACAGCCTGTGCCAAAGGCTCAACCTCAACCTTCTCTTGTTATTCCCTCTCGTCTGGCCCGGCGCTCGGTTGCGGTGATGGGTTTCACAAATGTTTCCGGAAATGCACGGAACTTATGGTTATCGACCGCCTTCGCCGAGATGCTTGCCACGGAATTGGCTGCGGGCGACCACCTACGAACAGTGGCGCAGGAGCATGTTGCCCGGGCGAAACTTGAACTCTCTCTATCCAATGAAGATAGCTACGCTGGCGATACATTAACCAAGATTCATAAGGATCTGGGTTGCGATTATGTCGTTGCTGGTTCCTACCTGGCCATTGGACAAGCGGGCAACGGGCGGCTTCGCCTCGATGCCCGCGTGCAGGACGCAGTAAGAGGGGACACAATTGCGAGCGTTGCGGTCGTCGGCTCCCAGTCGGACCTGTTCGAACTCGCGTCTCGCGCTGGCGAACAACTGCGGGCAGAACTTGGCGTTGGAACGCTGACCTCAAACGAATCGGCGGAGGTCAAGGTCGCCCTGCCTTCTAATCCGGAGGCAGCTAGGGTCTACTCTGACGGTCTTGCCAAATTGCGAGTCTATGACAATGTGGCGGCCCGCGATCGGTTTGAAAGAGTCATTCGATTGCAGCCCGAATATTCGCCGGCGTATTCGGCCTTAGCCACCGCTTGGGCTGCCCTCGGGTACGATGCAAAGGCCACGTCTGCAGCCGGAAAAGCAATGGCCTTGGCGGGTAGTCTGCCACAACAAGCGCGGCTGCTAACCGAGGCACGCTATGACGAGATGAACGGAGACTGGGCGCAGGCAAGCGAAGTCTATTTCCGCCTGCAGCGATCTTATCCTGACAATCTTGACTACGGTTTGGGCCTCGCCTTGGCGCAGAACTCGATGGGCAACAGTGCGGAAGCAGCAGTGACAATTGCTGCTTTGCGAAAGTTGCCCCCTCCGGAACGCGATGATCCGAGAATCGATCTCGATGAAGCCAAGATAGCCGGCGAGCTTGCAGACTACAAACGTGAACAAACCTTAGCCGAGAGTGCGGCCAGGAAATCGGAGACAGCTGGGGCACGTCTGCTGTTCGCACGCGCGAGGCTGGTTGAGGGACACGCTTCGGATGGTCTGGGAGATTTCAGCAGCGCAATGGATGCCTATGCTGTCGCCCAACGAACGTTCGCGGAATTCGGCAATCTCGACGATTCTGCCCAAGCCTCAATGAATATAGGAATTGTCCTGGTGCAACAAGGCGATCTTGCCGGAGCCAAGCGAAGCATCGAGCGAGCGCTAAACGTGTTCCGGAAAAACGGTGACCAAGCCAGTCTTGCAGCCGCACTTTCAAATCTTGGCGAGATCTATCGGAGCGAAGGCGACCTGCCAAGGGCGGAGCATCTTGTTCGCGAAACCTTGGCCATCTGCAACAAACTGAACAGGATGAATAAACGGGACATTGCGACGTACAACCTAGCCGACGCGCTCCAGCAACAAGGGAAGTTTCGCGAAGCAAAGGACATGCTGGAGCCGCTCGTGGAACATCTTCGCACCGGGGGGAACAAATCTCTTCTCGGAGCTGCCACGGAAATTCTCGGCTCGATTGCTGAAGCTCAGGGAGAGATGAAAACTGCGCTGCAGAGGTACCAAGACGCAGTTGCACTATTCAAAGAGACGGGCGACAAGACCGAATACGCAGGCGGTGAATGGTCGTTAGGGAAGGCATTCTTAAGAGAGGCGGATTTTGTGAGGGCTAAGCAAGCCCTATCTGAAGCGCTTTCTGTTGACCGCGCCATTGGCGCCAATACCGACGCGGCCTTGAGCCAAGTCGCGCTTGCGGAAGTCGCGTTGGCACAAGGAGGACCGTTGGACCCGGGCACGCTTCGGTCCGCTGTCGATGAGCTTCGCCTTCAAAAAATGACCGATGATGAGGCCGAAGGGGAAATCGTCCTCGCACGAGAGACCATTCAACAAGGCAAAACTGCAGACGCCGCACGCACGCTTAGAGAAGCCACCGTTCTCTCCGCGAAGAGCTACGATCCAACCGTTCGTTTTGATGTCGCGCTGGCCCGCGCTCACCTTCACGCGGCCCAGCATCGTTTCGACGACGCAAAGCGCACAATCCGACCGGCACTCCAGATGGCCGTGGCAGTGGGTTGCGTGCGTTGTCAGCTAGAAGCACGGTTGGAACTGGGCGCGATCGAGATCCAAGCTGGAAACACAGTACGAGGACGCGCTCAACTGCGTGATTTGGCCGACGAAGCTGGGCGTAGGGGATTCCGCCTGATTGCTGAGAACGCTGTTGCCAAGAGTAGGTGAACCGCATAGTCGGCAAGGGCTTGAGCGCGGCGGTACCGATTGTCGCGGGGCGGAGTCGGATGCCCCTGCAATCCGGAATCGCGAATCTTCAATCCTATCCTTCCTGCCAGAATCTCTCGCTCAGATACTTATCGCCGGAGTCGGGGAAAATGGCCACCAAAACCGCGTGCTGATTTTTCTTCAGCCGGTGGGCGAGTTGCAGGCAGCCCACGACCGCGGCCGCTGCCGAGATTCCCACCAACAGGCCTTCTTCACGGGCCAGCCGCTTCGCCATCGCATAGGCTTCTTCCGTGGCAATTTCCAGGTTTTCGTCGGCGAGGCCGGGATCGTAAATCTTGGGAACGATGGCGCTGGGCATGTGTTTCGCGCCTTCGATGCCGTGAAAGGGCGAATCCGGCTGCAGCGAGACGCAGCGGATGTGCGGGTTCAGCTCTTTCAATCGCCGCGCCGTGCCGACGAAAGTGCCGCTGGTTCCCAACATGGAAACGAAATGCGTGACATGTCCATCCGTTTGTTGCCAGATTTCGTTGCCTGTGCCATGGTAGTGAGCCAGCCAGTTAGCGTCACTGGAATACTGGTCGGCGTAGAAATACAAATCGGGATGCTCGGCGGCAAGTTCGCGCGCCCGGCGCTGCGCGCCATCGGAGCCTTCGGCGGGATCGGTGTAAATGATGTTGGCGCCATAAGCATGAAGAATGCGTTTGCGCTCGATAGAAACATTCTCCGGCACGCACAGCGTGACCGGAAAACCCTCTGCGGCGCCGATCATCGCGTAGGCGATGCCGGTGTTGCCGCTGGTGGAATCGAGCAGAATTTTACCGGATGTTAACTTGCCGCTGGCCCGAGCCTGAGCGACGATGCTGGCGGCGGCACGGTCTTTGACCGAGCCTCCCGGGTTGAGCCATTCGGCTTTACCTAAGATCTCGGCGCCGGGGATGTCGTGTGTGACGCGCGAAAGGCGCAAGAGCGGAGTCCGGCCGATGCGGTCAAGCGGGCTCTGACCCAGCGCGGTTTTGCTTGTCGGGTCTGCGGATGCGGAAGGGCTCCGCTCCGGCGCATGTGTGGCACAGCTAAGTGCTTTCCTGATCCTTGAAGAAGGGCGAGGCATAATTCGGCATCTGGGGCTTGTGACCTACGTAATGGGCCTTAGGGACAAAATCCCAGCCGACCCATAGTTCATTGGATTATAAAAAGGACTGATCGGTTCAACGAACGGAATGAGGACGAGCACTTTTTCAGAGAATCCGCATCTAACTTAAGCGAGAACAAAGGAAGCAATGGCAACCAAGTCAGAAGAACGCAGTTATGATGAGGCGCTCGGTTGGCTGCGCGATCATGGGTTTGACCTGATCGAAGCGCCCGGCACGCAAGGACGAGTGTTTCTCAAGAAATACAATGTTTCGGCCGCGATCCAGAAAAACGGCGGCGAGCATGTAAAAATTTTCGCTTATCCCGGCTACCTCATCGGCAGCGAGATTTCCAAGCTGGTCAACAAAGGCTACCAGCAGTTTCTGCGAACCGCGAAGGCTGAAGTTCCCGCTACCGCCGACCACCTGAAAGCCCTGCAGCAATTCACCGAGGAACTGAAAGAGGGCCTGGGGCTTCCGACTCTGTACAACGAGTCGCTGGGCACGGTGAGTGAAGCCTATCAATACGATCGCATCGAGAACCGCGACAAGCCTGAGGCGGAACGCCCCAAGCGTCCCTGGGAACGCGCCGGTGCGATGGCGGCCGCGGCGGCGAAGAAAAGTCCGGCTTAGGAAGGTGGTTTGACAAGCTGACGTAATCGGAACTCCTCCATAATCTCTTTCACGATTTGCTCTCAAGCCTTATGCTGGTGGTGGACTTGCCGCCGGCTGCGGCAGCTTCTCCCTCGCTCATGAATCCACTGCGGCTTTACACTTTAGCTCTCGGCGGCGCGGGCGCGGCTCTCGCGGCGTATCTGCTGCTGCACCGCAAACCCAAAGGAGCCGACGAACTCGAGCGCCAGCGGCGTGCCTGGCTCGACCGCGTAGGCCGCATTACCGACGGCACCGTGATTGACGTTCAGGAACTCCAGCCGGACGGGCGTCCGCCGGCCACTTTGCTGATCTTTCACTACGACGTGGCGGGCGTCTCTTACGAGGCTTCGCAGGACGTGACTTACCTGCGTCAGTTGATCAACCTGCACTCCTGCCGACTGGGTTTGCCGACATCGGTCCGCTATGATCCGCAGAATCCCGGAAACTCGATTGTGGTTTCCGAGCGCTGGATGGGGTTGAGGCAGTAGGCTTTTGGCTGTCGGCCATCAGCTCTCAGCTATCAGCCGCTCCTTAGCATTCCGGAATAATTGGGATTAGCCTCGGTGTTAGGCGGAACTTCGCTCGCGAGCTGGGTGAACGCTGAGAGCTGACGGCTGAGAGCTGCTAGCTTCCCGCGGCGAAGCCGCCGACATGGGCGAAAGTCAGACGAAGATACTTGTAGGGATTGACCGGGGTATCGTTGATGCGGACTTCGTAGTGCAGGTGCGGACCGGTGCTGCGGCCGCTCAGCCCGACATAGCCGATCGTGTCGCCGCGGCGGACGGTTTGTCCAGGCACGACGGCGAAGCTGGCCAGGTGCCCAAAGCGCGTGCTGATTCCGTGGCCATGATCGAGCAGGATCGCGCGTCCGTATCCACCCATGAAATCTGCCGCCACGACCACGCCATCCGCAGGCGCAATCACGGGCTGTCCGTAGGTAGCGGAAATATCCACGCCGCTGTGAAACGCACCTTCACCGTTAAACGGGTCAATGCGCTCGCCAAACGATCCCGTAATCGGGCCTTCCACAGGCCAGAGATTGGGGGCAGAATTGGCCCGTAGCCAGTCGGCCGTGGTCACGTTGCGCGTTAGCCCCAGGGAAAGCCCGGTCGCGGTCGCACCGCTCAGAGCTGTATCTTTCAGGGCATAGAGGCGATCAAGGGAAGAGCTTACCTGAGCGTCCTGAATGGTTTCCGACGAGGCGGACACCAGCGTCGCATCCGATTTCAGGCCGTAAAGAGAAGAAACTTCGCTGGCCAGCGAACCTAACGACGCCACCTGAATGTCACGTTCCTTGGCGACCTGCTCCAGCCGCGAGTAGCTGTTTTTCAGTTCTTCCTTCTGCGTGCGCAGCTCGTTGTAGTGAGAAACCTTGAGCAGCATCCGGACATAAGAGTTGGCGATTCCGGTCAGGCTCAGGGCACCGATGGCGGCTCCGGCCACCAGCACGTAGAGATAATGGACCGGAATGGGAATCTTCCGTAGTTGCCCGTCTTCACCACGGGCTACAAATAGAATGTAAAAACGTTTACGCAATCGCCGCCTTTCGTAATCAGGATCGAGCTTGGCCACAGGTTCGTGGCTTGAAATCACACCGCACCCTGATTCGGCGCGCCCTCCCATTTCGGGAAGAAAAGGCCGCGCCCTGACTTCGCCCTACCAGGAACCAGGTCAGTGTTGACGCTATGTAGCTGCAATTTATACCGATTGCAGCACTTAGCTCGGCCAAAGGTATATGGAAACAGCTTGGCAACGGTAACAAAGTAGGTTCCCTCCTGTCAACGACCTGGCGCACACTCGTTAGGTTACCGAAGTACGAGTAATGACCGTCGTCCTTTCGCCGGGTTACTTTGCAGGCGATTTCCGCACCATCAGCGGCCGAGACCGCTGGCCTGCAAACGGTGCGCTGAAGGCGCGTGGATCAGCCGGAGCGTGGTTCCTATATAGTGGAATCCGCTGTGCCTCTCGCTGAAAAGCCGCTGATTGCGCGCATCCGGACGAAAGCCGTGAGCGGTAAGGCAGTGGCGGCCGGCATCGGCGATGACTGTGCCGTCCTTCGTATCCCCGCAAATCACCAGGCGCTGGTCACGACGGACTTCTCCCTGGAAGGCATTCACTTCCGTCGGGAATGGCACGATCCGGAAGTCGTTGGCCACCGTTGCCTCACGCGTGGGTTGAGCGACATTGCCGCCATGGGAGGTGAGCCGGTGGCCGCATTTTTATCGCTGGCTCTGCCGAAAGCGCTGCCGCAGGCCTGGGTGAATCGCTTCCTGAAGGCCCTGCTCAAGCTCGCGCGCCAGTTCAGCCTCAGCTTGGCCGGCGGCGATACGGCCGAATCACCCGACGGCGTGCTGTGCGATATCGTGGTCGTCGGGTCGGTACCGCGAGGCAAAGCGATCCTTCGCTCCGGCGCCCGGCGAGGAGACCGAATCTTCGTGACCGGTCAACTCGGCGGTTCTACGGCGACTCTGATGCTATTGCTTTCCGGCAAGAAGCTTCGCCTCTCCCAGTTTCCGCGGCACTTCCATCCCACGCCTCGCATCGCGGTCGGCAGGTTTCTGCGCGAAAGCGGCTTAGCCTCGGCCATGATTGACCTCAGTGACGGCCTGTCCACAGATCTCGCCCACATTTGCGAGGAAAGCGGCGTGGGTGCGAAGATTCGGGCCGAGGCGATTCCTGTTGCGGCCATCGGCGAACCGAAGCGCAGCGTTGGCTTGCAAGTGGCGCTGCATGGCGGCGAAGACTACGAACTGCTGTTCACCGCCCCGCCGAGTAAACCGGTTCCAGCGCGCATTGCGGGCGTTTCCATCACGGAAATCGGCCGCATCACCTCTGGCAAGGGGATCGTTCTTGAACAGAGTGGAAGGACATCCACGCTCGCTGCGCAGGGCTGGGAGCACTTTAGGTCCGCTTCATGAATGCACGCGGCCCAGAGCAGCTTTCATGGGCTGAAGCCCCCATTTGAGAGCGGCCTTTGCAGCACCACTGAAGTCATGCCCTTCCCGTTCTAAGCACGAGCGAGACGCCCGCGCCTGCACCGAAAGGTAAAATTCCCAACTGAATCGCAGAGAACGCGACTTTAGGATGGGCGCCCGGCTCTTACTTCTGCGCCAGCGGCGAAGGGGAAATCGGCGGATTCGGAAACGGCCCCTGAGTTTTCACCAAAGAAATCTCTTCAAACAGCAGCGGAGGCACAGCGCAGGACACCACCGGCACGTTGGAGCTGGCGGAAATGCCCATGGAAAAGAACGCTCCGATTCGCGGCATGAATTCGTCGGTGAAAACGACCGGCGTGTCGCCCACGGCGGAAATTTCTTTGAAGGCACTGGCATTCATGTCGGCGATTTCCATGCCGGGAAGCGGCTCCTCATGGCCGTCGGCATACACCTTATAGACTTCGGCCAACGAACTCGAACCCTGCCCCCCTTGCTGTGCCATTCTCGCCGCCATTTTCATGAAAGAGCCGGCTGCGCCGCCACCAACCCGCCGCACGACGATGGCGTAGTCCAGCCCGCGCGCCTTCGCCAGCCGCAGCAATTCCTTGCGCAGCTCGGCGCTGGTCAGCGGCTTATCCGAAGTTATCAGCAGATTGCTGGGCGTTGCTCCCCATCCTCGGCGGCTTCCGGTGCTATGCAGAACGCCTCGCACGGGAACGCGTGTGGCCAGCAGCGTTTTCAGAATGCCGTGATCCACCAGCAACGTCTGCCGGCTCTTCACGCCATCGTCATCAATGGTGTTGCCACCAAAAAGTGGAACGCCTTTGTATTGCGACAACAGCGGATTGTCGGTAACGCTCAGAAAAGTGGGCAGCACCCGGCCGCCGATTTTGTCGAGAAAAGAGCCGCCGCCCAGTTGCGACATCATCTGGTTGAAGAACATGTCGAAGCGCGAATCGTCACTCAAAGGCGTGCGCACCGCCATCAAGCCGGTGGCAAACTGCTGCGTGAAAATCTCGCCGGCAGCGTCGCCCTCAAACAGCACCGGGCCGTTGTAATGGTCGAGCGCAGAGGTTGCCAGCAGTCTCACCAGGCGAGCCGACAGGGCTCGTGTCCGCGCGATCAAAATATCTTTGGTTGGAAGATCGCTGGGGTGTTTGCCATAGACTTCAATGAAATCGGAAATCGGCATTCCGTCCGCCGCCTGGGTCCGCGCGTGGATTTGCAGCTTGATTAGCGGCTGTGAGCGCGTGAACCAGGTTCCTTCGCTGTTGGCATAGCGAGAATAGAAATTGCGGTACGAGATCTCGACCGAAGAGGATGAGATTTGAGGCGTGGCTGTGAACTCGGCGGAAATATCACGGGCAAGATCTTTCAACTGAGCCGTATCCGCGGCGCTGTTTGCAGGAGCTTCCGCCTCGGATGTGGGCGATTCCTTGCTGAAGTCGGGAAGATCGTCGCTGCGTTTGCGGTTTTCCAGGACCGCGCGCTTGGCGGAAATATCCTCAAGCGCTGTTTTGTATTGACTATCGGTGGCCAGCCAGAATTCGCGCCGGAGCTCGCGGTAATCGTCATCGAGCGGCGTCTGGCGAATGCTGCCGAGCATTCTCCCCATGCCCCCCGCCAGGCCCTGCATGGAGACATAGTTGCTGTTGTCCAGGTTGTAGTCGCCTACGCGAACTTCGACGCCGATCAACCGGACATGCGACGGCTGCTCCCCGGTCAGGCTGCCCAGCATCGCCGAAATTTCTATCTGGTTGATGTCATCCAAACGGTAGGCGATGAAATACGGCTTATCCATCTTCTGCAATTGCAGCTGGCTAATGGAGCGGTTCAGTTCATCTTTCATCGCCCGCATGGCGACGTCGTTCTGCGCCTGGGAGACAATGCCGGAGAAAATCACCAGCAACAGAGCCGTAACTTGTGGGCGCACGGTGCGTGGGATCACTTTCATCTCTCCTCCTGAGCCGGCGGAGGCGGCAGAATCGGGCTTCGCTCCTGCGATTTTTCCTTGCGCTGGACTTCGATCTGCGAAATCAGCAACCCGGGAGACGCCGCAGAAACCGGCACCCAGCCTGATTCCGCGCCGCACACGCCGTTGAAGACCGCTTCCCGATCGTCGGCGGCCACGATTTTGCTGAAGGCAATGAGCGGCGTCCCGATCAGATCCACGCCGCGTACCAACTCCTCTTTGCCATCGGGATAAACCCGGTACACCACGGTCGGCCGCACGTTGAACGCATTCGGCAGCACGCGCTGCGTAAACGTGAAGCCGCCTTCAATATCCTCGAACAGCAGGCCGTAAGGCTTGTTGGCTGCCTCAATCTGCTCGATGAGCATTTTGGTCAGCTCCGCATGAGGCACCTGTTTGGAGGATTCCACGATGAGATTCGATTGCCGCGCCGCCGCCCGGAACCCCTGCTGGCGGCGTCCGTGGCCGTTAGAGTGGTCGAAACCCTCGATGGGAGCCCGCGACATCAGAAAATTCTTGAGTATCCCTTTATCCACGACGGTGACGCGGCGCGCTTTCACGCCTTCGTCGTCGAAAGGGTAGAAGCCAACGAGTTCGGTGCCAGCAAACACCTTCAACGTGGGATCGGAATACACGGACAGGAAATCTGGCAGTATGGACTGGTTCACCTTCTTCTTGAAGGTTTGTGCCTCGTCTTCGTTTTTCTGCCGCTGCCCTTCCACGCGGTGTCCAAAAATCTCATGGAAAAAGACCGCGCTGGCCCTGCCGGAGAGCACCGCCGGCCCAGTGTAAGGCTCAGCCACAGGAGCCTTCATCAGCAGCAGAAGAGTTTCGATCATGCGGTTCACGTCTTTGAGCACCGTGGTATCGTCCGGCAATCCATCCGGCTGGAACGACATGTACGTCTGGTGCAGCGGCAGTTCCATGCCGTCATCGGCTTTCACGGTAGCCGAAATGATGAGGCGGTAAAACGGCGAGGAAGTCTGGATCATGCTGCCGTCGCTGTTCACATAGCGCCGCGTTTCGATCTCCGCGCTCACTTCGGCATCGTTCTCGATGATCTCCTTGTGCTGGGCGAATGGCGCGGTGAATTTGCGCATCCTCGGCTCCCAGGCGGACGCATCGAACGAGAATTGCCCCGGCGCTTCGAAATAGGTCTCTGCCGGTTCACGGGAGAAGTCGCCCGACCGATCTTCGGGCGCGACTTTGACCTGCACATTGGCCTTCACCTGCTCCAACCGTTGCACCGCGCCCCGGTATTTGTGCTCGGTCTCCTGCCACAACGCGACCCGCAGCGCGTCCGCACCGTTGTCCAGGGGAATCTTCACCCGATCAAACTGATCGCTGAAACCTCCAAAACCCACGTCAGCTCCCGGGTGGGTGTTGTCGAGCAAAGGATCTCCCACGCGCAGATCGAGGTCGAGGAGGCGCGTGGTCAGATCGGAGTTGGCCATCAGCGCGCCAAATCCGGCGGAGATCTGGATGGCCCGGTTATCCGTCAGTTGATACGAAAGAAAGTAGGGCGGCGTGGGCGTGTGCTGGAGATTCTTGAACGAACGATCGAGTTCCTGCTGCATGATCGCGAGCACCGGATCGGTTGCAGGTTGCTGCGCGCACAAGACGCCGCAGAGCAGCAACAGAGACAGTAGTGAAAGTATGCGGAGCTTGCGAAGGGCGCTCACATAAACCTCTCTTGCACAAGTGAAATTGAAATTGCTGCTCGGGGCCCAGGGTCTTCGGTTCGGCTTTCAAAGCCGACCCACGACTGTAACCGTTGTAGCCCGAAAAGAAAAGAGGGCGGAGGAGGGCGTGCCGACGTTTTCCCGGCCGTTAGGGAAGCCTAGGGAGATCGTAACCCCCGGAGTCATTGAGGTAATAATCCAAGAACACGGGGGGAAGCAAGCACAGAGGCAGAGGCCAGCGGGGCTCGAGTTGCTGGACGATCTGCCAGGGGCTG
>Ga0335078_10000248_pt1 | contig 87855 bp, 70 predicted proteins | sample Lox_Sample_32_FD_206711 | JGI IMG/M metagenome (GOLD analysis project Ga0335078, IMG submission 206711) | Soil microbial communities from Loxahatchee National Wildlife Refuge, Florida, United States - Lox_Sample_3.2 | ecosystem: Environmental > Terrestrial > Soil > Wetlands | place: USA... | reverse complement strand
ATTGACGTTGTCGGTCAAATCCTTCCACGTGCCGGCCACGCCGGGCACCTGCGCCTGGCCGCCCAGCTTGCCTTCGGTGCCCACCTCGCGCGCCACGCGGCTGACTTCCGACGCAAACGCGTTCAACTGGTCCACCATCGTGTTGATCGTGTCCTTGAGGTCGAGAATTTCGCCTTTGACGTCGACGGTAATTTTGCGAGACAGGTCGCCTTTGGCGACGGCGGTGGTGACGTCGGCGATATTGCGGACCTGGCCGGTCAGGTTCGACGCCATGGCGTTGACCGAATCGGTGAGGTCTTTCCAGGTGCCGCCGACGCCTTTGACCTCGGCCTGGCCGCCCAGTTTGCCTTCGGTGCCCACTTCGCGCGCCACGCGGCTGACTTCGGACGCAAACGCGTTGAGACGGTCCACCATCGTGTTGATGGTTTCCTTCAATTCGAGAATTTCGCCTTTGACGTCGACGGTGATCTTGCGGGACAGGTCGCCGCGCGCGACGGCGGTGGCCACTTCGGCGATGTTGCGGACCTGGGCGGTGAGGTTGGAGGCCATCGAATTGACGTTTTCGGTCAGGTCGCGCCAGGTGCCGCCGACGCCCTGCACCTCGGCCTGGCCGCCGAGCTTGCCTTCGGTGCCCACTTCGCGCGCCACGCGGCTGACTTCCGACGCAAACGCGTTGAGGCGGTCCACCATCGTGTTGATGGTTTCCTTGAGCTGAAGAATTTCGCCTTTGACGTCGACGGTGATCTTGCGCGAGAGGTCGCCGAGGGCGACGGCGGTGGTGACTTCGGCGATGTTACGCACCTGGCCGGTGAGATTGGTGGCCATGGCGTTGACCGAGTCGGTCAGGTCCTTCCAGGTGCCGGCCACGCCGGGGACTTTGGCCTGGCCGCCCAGCTTGCCTTCGGTGCCCACTTCGCGCGCCACGCGCGTGACTTCGGCGGCGAACCCGTTCAACTGGTCCACCATCGTATTGATCGTCTCCTTGAGCTGCAGAATTTCCCCGCGCACATCGACGGTGATCTTGCGCGAGAGGTCGCCCTTGGCGACGGCGGTGGTCACGTCGGCGATATTGCGGACCTGGCCGGTCAGGTTCGACGCCATCGAGTTGACATTGTCCGTTAAATCCTTCCAGGTGCCGGCCACTCCCGGCACCTGGGCCTGGCCGCCCAGCTTTCCTTCGGTCCCCACCTCACGGGCCACGCGGCTCACCTCCGAGGCAAATGCGTTCAACTGGTCCACCATCGTGTTGATGGTGTTCTTCAATTCCAAAATCTCGCCTTTGACGTCCACCGTGATCTTGCGCGACAGGTCCCCGCGGGCCACCGCCGTGGTCACTTCGGCGATGTTGCGCACCTGGCCGGTGAGGTTGGACGCCATCGAATTGACGTTGTCGGTCAAATCCTTCCACGTGCCGGCCACGCCGGGCACCTGCGCCTGGCCGCCCAGCTTGCCTTCGGTGCCCACCTCGCGCGCCACGCGCGTCACTTCGGCGGCGAACGACCGCAGCTGGTCCACCATGACGTTGATGGCTTCCTTGAGCTGGAGGATTTCGCCGCGGACGTCGACGGTGATTTTCTTGGACAGGTCGCCATTGGCGACGGCGATGGTGACTTCGGCGATATTGCGGACCTGGGCGGTGAGGTTACCGGCCATGTGATTGACCGATTCGGTCAATTCCTTCCACACGCCGGAGACGCCTTTGACCTGGGCCTGGCCGCCCAGCTTGCCTTCGGTGCCGACTTCGCGCGCCACGCGGATGACTTCGACGGAGAAGGCGCCGAGCTGGCCGACCATGCCGTTGACCAGTTTGGCGGTGCGGAGATATTCGCCCTGGAGGGGGCGGCCATGGACTTCCAGGGGCATGCTTTTGGACAGGTCGCCCTTGGCGACGGCGCCGATGACGCGGCCCATTTCTTCGGTGGGCAGCGAAAGGTCATCGACGAGCGTGTTGATGGATTCGATCCGGTCGGCCCAGCCGCCCACGGAATCGCCCAGGGCCAGGCGGTTGCCGAGTTTCCCTTCTTTGCCGACGGCCTGGCGAAGCTGGAACAGCTTGCCGTTGGACCGTTCCAATTGCGTCGCGATCTGGTTGACGACGTCGGCCACTTTGCCGTCGAGTCCGGTCCAATCCGCCGGCAGTCGGGCGGAGAAATTGCCGTCCTGCAGCGCGCTGAGGGTGGCCAGCATTTGGCGTTTGAAATCGCCATCGGTCAATCCGTTTCCATTGGCTGGCGCGGTTCGGTTGCCATGAGGTTCTTCTAAAGCTGCCGCTTTCATAATGTCTTCGAAATTTAATTTTCCCGGACCCGACTGCACCTCCCGGGGTCGCGCTCTCAAGAATGGCGACACCGGAAATTTTTGAATGCTGATTCCTGCGATTAACAGCTTTGGGAATGTAAGTTCAGGCGGCACAGAACTGCCATTGGTGAAGCACCGCATCCAGCCTCAGAAAATTGACTAGGCCGGCTAAGACAATTCCCTAACGCGATCAATTAATCCCGCCGCGAACAACAGTACGCGCCATATTTTTCCTTATGATTTGATCAGCGCCGGCTGACCTCGGCGGCTGCATATTTGGGGAAATGCTCCGGCCGCACCGCGCGGCAGCCGGTCAGGCGCGCGCCGCCAGGAGCGGCAGGCGGACGGTGAAAGCCGTCCCCTGGCCCGGGCTGCTTTCGAGCAGCAACTCGCCTTTCATTTCCGCCACGAGCTTCTTGACGATGCTCAACCCCAGGCCGGTGGACGGTTCGCCGCCGGTCGGGCGGGCGGAAAGACGGTTATAGCGCCGGAACAGTCCTGCTTTGTCCTCGACGGTGAAACCGGGGCCCTGATCCCGGATGGTGCATTCGGCGAGTTTTTCGTCGGAGTGAACGGCGATGGAAATCTCGTGGTTGGGCGGAGAAAACTTGACGGCATTCGACAGCAAATTGTCGAAGACCTGGTTCAACGCCTTGCGGTCGGTGCAGACGGTTGCGTTCGGATCGGCAACGACCGAGCGAATGCTCAGATTCTTCCGGCCGGCCGCTTCCTGGTATTCCTTGACCGCCTCTGAAACGGCGTCGGAAAGCTTCACCGGCTCCATCCGGGAGAGGACGCCGTGCTCGGCGGCGGCGGCGGCGAGGATTTCCTCCAAAAACGACGACAGGCGTTTGCCGGACCGGCAGATGTTTTCACAAAGGTTCGCCAGCCGGGCGTCGCCGATGGTGCCGAGCCGATCTTTCAGGATTTGGGCGCTGATTTGCATGCCGCCCAGGTGATTTTTGAGGTCATGCGCGACGATACCGACCAATTCGTCCTTGTCCTCGGCGAGTTGCCGGAGGCGGTCGCAGGTGGCTTTGAGCGTCAGGTGGGTCTGCACCCGGAGAGACAATTCGGTGGGATTGAATGGTTTGACGACGTAATCCACGCCGCCGGATTCCAGCGCCCGCACGATCAGGTCCTTGTCATCGGCGGCCGAAAGAAAAATAATGGGAATGTCCTTCCACTCTTCGTTCTCGCGAATTCGCCGGCAGACTTCGAATCCGTCCATTTCCGGCATGAGAGTATCGAGCAGGATGATGTCCGGCTGACGGATGGCCAGTTTCCGGAGAGCGGTTGGCCCATCGCCGGCCGCCATGACCTCGTGGCCGAGCCGGCCGAGAACGGAACCCACCAGTTGCAGGTTGCCCGGATGATCGTCCACAATCATCGCGCAGGCGCGCGCCGGCAGGCCTAGAAAATTGCTCGCCGGGCTTTGCCGGTTCCCCTGAGTATGAGCGGGACGGCTTTGGCTCTGGAAATTTCCGTTGTTCATACATTTCCTTCCACTTCTTTCTGCAAACCGTCTTGGCAAGATAGTTAGTACGACGAATACCGGGTGGGGTAAATAGGACAAACTCCCTATCGAATTTAGGAGAAAATCCTAACGGAGCATTTCCGGCCCGAGGCACGCCCCCGGACGCCGGAGATCAAACAACCCGGATCTGAATGGTCTGGACGCCCTGGCTGACGCCGACGGTGATGATTTGAGGGGTTCGCAGGACGCTGATGTCGCCGCTGCGTTCGATTTGCGCGAGCCGGACCTCATTGACGTTGTCCACGTGGCCGGCCAGGTGAAGATCTTCCATCAAATCGTTGTGACTGATCTGGTGGCGGTTCATGGCTTGAGAGCGGACCGTGCCATTCTCGACCAGGGTATCCGCCCGGCCTTTGATCAACCGGCCCAGGGAATCGGATTTGCAGGCCCAGAACGCGACGACCCGATAAAAAATGACCAGGACAAAGCCGGTGCCGATCGTTCCCCAGAAGGCGGAATTGCCGTTGATATCGCGCGCCAGCATCGAGCCGAGGATGAACGCCAGCATGACGTCCAACGGATTTCGCTGCGCGATGAACCGGCGGCCGGCCACGCGGATCATGGCCACGGTGACGATCACGATGATCAGGCCCCGCAAGGCCAGCTGGCTGAACGCGAGTTGCTCCGCCGGAATGCCCAGTCCCAGGGCCTTTTCAATGGGTTCCATGACATGCCTCGAGCGTCGCGACGCGGCCGGTATTTCTCAGGGGGAATGGTTGTGATTGTTTTCCGCGGCGACCGGTTCCGCGCCGTTCGGAACGGCTTCCGCCGGCGATCCATAGACCTTCAGGACCGAGTTCCGCCCTCCGAACGGATTGGGGACCGTCTCGTGCGCCAGCGGATCCGGGACGAATTTGCCGTCGACAACCAGGCAATATTCGTACGTACCGGGCGCCAGGTCGGTTTCCGGGATTCCGTATCCGCGCCGGAACAGATGTCTGGGTTTGTCTTCCGGCTGCCAGTTGTTGAAAGTTCCCGCAACCCGGACGGTGCTGATGGCTGGCTGAGCCGATTCATCCAGCACGACGGGGCGACCTTCCTGCCGCAAGGACCGGGCGGCGGCTTCGAGCACCTGCACCACCTTGAGGCCGTCGCGGCCGCCCGTCAGGGGGGTCGTGACGCCGCGGATGCAATCCAGAAAATGCTGGCATTCGAGCTTCAAAGGTTCGTCCTGCTTGATGTGCGGTATATAGACATCACCATAATGATAGGAGTAGGTGAACTCGGCGAAGGTGTCATAATGCGCCGGCGCTTCCACGCGAGCGTCGTAGATTCTTAATTTTTCCAGCGGCTCGGTGTCGTCGTAAACAATCATCCGGCGGGAACCGACCACCGTCATTTGGCGGACCTTTTTCGGGTCCAGCCAGCTGTTCTGGATGATGGCGCAGCGGTTGCCTTTGAAAATGAGATACATCATGGTGACGTCCTCCACGCCGCGCGTCAGATGGCTGCTGCCATGGCAGGCAAGGCTCGTCGGCATGTCGCCCAGCAGATGGAGAATGATGGAAATGTCATGCGGCGCGAGGTCCCAGGCCACATTGATCTCTTTTTGAAAAAGACCGAGGTTCAAACGGCGGGCGGTGATGTATTGCACCTCGCCGATATCGCCGGAATCGATAATTTCCTTCATCCGCCGCACGGCGGGTGAAAAGAGGAACGTGTGTCCGACCATCAGGACCAGGCCCAGACTCGTCGCCAGATTCACCAGTTCCTCGCCTTCCGCGTGCGTGCGGGTCATGGGCTTTTCGATGAAGGTATGTTTTCCGGCGTTCAAACACGCCCGGGCCATGGCATGGTGCCATTGGACCGGCGTGGCGATGACCACGGCATCGATTTCCGGTTTCTCGACCAGATCCTCGACCCGATGGGTGGTCGCCACCTGCGGATAGAGCCGACGCAGATGTTTAAGCCGTTCCGGGTTGGTGTCGCAGACCAGGGCGACTTCGCAATCCGGGGATTGACTCAGATTGCGGACCAGATTCGGGCCCCAATAGCCATAGCCCACGACTCCGATTTGGATTTTTTTCATAAATGATCAGCGGCGGCGGCGAGGGCGTCGTAGGCGACCGGCGGCGACGACGATTTTCGGGCGTGCGCATCCAGGCATTGTTGCCAGAGCGCGGGTAACGTGCGGGCGATAATTTTCAAGTCCAGCCAGAGGCTGCGGCGATCCAGGTATTCAACGTCGAGTTCGATCATCCGCCGGAATGTCGTCCGGTTTTTGCCGTTGACCTGCCAGAGACCGGTCAGGCCGGGAACGGCTTCGAAACGCCGCAACTGTTCGGGCGTGTAGAGGTCGAACTCGTAAGGGATGCACGGTCGCGGTCCGACGATGGTCATGTCGCCCAGCAACACGTTGATCAATTGCGGGAGTTCGTCCAGGCCGCAAGCGCGCAATACGCCGCCGAACGGAACAATCCGGCTGTCATGCCATACATCCAGCTTGGTCATCGGAACGTTGGCGTTCATCAATTCCCGGGTGTATTGCCGGTGTGAATTCTCCCCGGCCGCTACCCGCATGGTGCGGAATTTGTAAAATTTGAAGGTCCGGCCCCGGTAGCCCACCCGGTTCTGGCAGAACAATATCGGCCCGGGCGAACCGCATTTGATGATCAACGCGACGGCCAGTCCGACCAGTGTGATCAACGGGAGAAATGCCATCACGATCAAAATGTCCATGGCCCGTTTCCACCCTGGCAGGATCCGCCGGTCGCTGTTTTTGAGCGGGGGGCCGCCCGGAGACGGCGGGCCGGATTTCTGTGCCGGGGCGACATTCGGCGGTGTGCCGCCGGGGCCGTTCAATTTTACACCCGGACGGATTCGCAAATACGCGACTGGTGCCGGGACGGTGACCCCGGGTTTCCGGGCGTCCGGTTTTGCCAGAAAAGCCAATTTGACCGTATCAATGGTAGTTTGCATGAGATCGTTTGGGTTGTTCAGGAAACCGGCGAGAGCCGGACGTTGGAACGCTGCAGCGTGCCGGTCTCGATCGTTTTCACGCCACTGGCGGCCAACGGTTCACCGGCCAGGCCGCACGGGCAGGCCATCAGGCCGGCGGCGGAGAGGCCATTGACTTCCGCTTTTTTTTCCGGGTTGGGAATAATTTCCGGAAGGCCCTGCAGGATCGGGTCCAGCCGGGTGTAATTGGCAGTCGAAATTTCGTAAAAATCGTGCGTAAAACATCGGGCGCCGAATCCTTCCTTCCAGATCAACAATCCGTAGTTGATGGCGCGTCCTTCGTTTTCGTTGGAGGTCCCGAAATCGAAAAAGTGTTTGTCTTTGTATTTGTCGATGAGCCAGTTGAACAGGTAGGCCTGGGCGCCGGTCTGGCGCCCTTTCTCGGTCACGGCGGAATATTGGGCGTGCGCGACCGTCCGCGTCTCATAGATGGTCGTCCCGCCCAGGATTTCATCGCCGGTGTAAACCGAGAATTGTTTGATATGCTGGGGAAAGCGGGAACTCAGGAGGGCAATTTCGTCGAGCGTGTGGACCGGCCGGGCGCCGTAGCGCGCCGCCAACTGGGGTATCAGCACCCGATCCCAGAACGGCTGGAAATTTTTTTCTTCAACCACCTGGACGCCGGCCGCCCGGGCTTTTTTGATCTGCACTTTGCGGTTTCGATTGAGCGGCAGCCGGTCCAGTTCACAGATGGTGGTGGCACAATCGCGGCGAAACAGCCGGGCATCCATCAGGAACAGGGCATACGGCACGTCGTCGTCCGGCAGCGTGTTGTAAAAACCCGGAAGGCGCTTGTAGATCCATTTCGAAATCCCCTGCTCATTCAGGTAACGCAGGACGGCGTGAAAGCATTTGACCACGTCCTTCAATCGGGCGTCCCGGGGGACGACCAGGCCGCCATAGGTCAATCCTTCATGGCTGATCAGCGTACCGTCCGTTGACAGGTTCCCCGGAATCAACCCGACCACCTTGTCCCGCTCAAAAATCAGCAGCGAATAGTCCATGAAACGTTCCTGGTGATAGTCCATGTAGTCGCGCTGAAACAAAAACGTCGCGTTTTTTCCCGTCGCCACCAGCCGATCCCATTCCAGCTTGCGCACGGGCGTATAACGCTCAACCCGTAAAACATTCGACGATTCGGGTTCGGGCGATGGGCCCAGGACTTTCTTTACCGTATCCAGCAGCTTTTCGATGCCGAAGGGTTTCGGCAACATGAGCGTCGTGCACGAATCCGGCCGGTGGGCCAGCTCTTCCGGCACGGATCCCGAAGCCAGAATGACGGGCAACTGCGGATGAGCGTTGTGAAGTTTTTTGATCAGTTCAATTCCCGCCAGCTTCGGCATCTTGTTATCGGTGATCACCAGATCGTAGCTGTCGGGAACGTCGTCCTCGTGTTGCAGCAGCTTCCAGCCGGCTTCGCCATCCTCAGCCGTGTCCACCTGGTAACCCAAGTTGTTCAACACTTTGGAATAAAGTTTCCGGGTGTCCGTGTCGTCCTCCACCACCAGAATACGGTGCGTGGGTGAAGAGACCTGGCACGGGGATTGATCGTCGGGTGTTTCTTGGTCCAGAACGTCACGAGATGTCTTCATAGATGGAGAATTTAGTCGAAACTCTGTCGGCAAAATTGAAATGGGGATCCTCGGCGGCGCTGTTGAAATCAACGTAGACCGGGGAAGCCATGGCATCGCGCTCCCGGAAAACCAGACGCTTTCGGGATTCCGGCGAAATCACACCAGGTTGGTTTTCGCATTCTTTCATCGTGTTCATCCTTTGTCCGGGGTAATGGCAAACGTCATGCCATGCGCGTTTTACTTTTAAAACCGTTTGGAAATGCCTCTTTCGGGAAGAACTCCGGCCGGCTTCGCGTGCAGCATGCAAAGCTTTACCGGCAAAGCTGTGCAGGCTGCAATTGATGGATTCGTAAGCGGAAAAACTCCGGATCCGCGCTATCGCAGAATGGCCGGCATGCGATTGGAATACATCGGCGCCGGATTCGTAAACATCGGCACGCGATTGGTGAACATCGGAATCCGGCTACCTTGTCCGCCGTGGGCGAATTTCTTTCCAGTTGATCCCCCCGGAAATGAGGCTCAAAAAATGGCGGGGACAGCGCGCTGCGCTGTCCGGACGCCGCAGCGCGGCATCCCTGCCCAAGATGAGTCATTACCAACCCGCCTTCCAGGAAGCTTGATTGCAATTTGCAATTTATGCTCCGGTACAACGGGTATTTTGCACGCTGCGCCGCGGCACCGGGGCAGCGTTAACCTCATAATTCCTGCAGATGCGGGAAGGATGGCTGATGGCATGTGCCCTGCAAAAGGGTTTGCCGATTGCGTTGGAAACCCGATTGGGACGGAGAGAAGGAAGCTATGCTTGGCTGGACGCTGGTATTTTTAATTATTGCGCTGATCGCAGGTGCGCTGGGTTTTACCGGCATTGCCGGCACTGCGGTCGGAATCGCCAAGGTGATTTTCCTGATTTTTTTGGTGTTGTTTCTGATATCGCTGATCCGGCGTCTTTCGTGCAAGTAGCGAAATAAAATATGAAGAGTAAACCATTCATCTGCGCGCTGGCCGTCCTGGCGACGCTGGCTGCCGGTTGCAAACAATCGACCAGTGCCACCAAGGCCGACGCGGCCGACAGCAATCCTCCGGGCACGAATACGACGTCCTCGGTGCTCAGCGGCGCACAGCAGGGTATCACGAATGCCTGGACCAAAACCAAAGAGGCAACGGCGCAGGGCTGGGAAGACGTCAAAGATTCCATCGGTGCGACAGGGGATTACACCTATGATCGCAAAAATGAATTCGTCACCCAAGCGCAGGCCGATTTAAAAACCCTGGACCTGAAAATCCAGGCGCTGACGACCCGGGCCGCCGCGGCGAGCGATCCCGTCAAAACCGATGCGCAGGCCCGGTTGCAAAACCTGCATGACGAACGCACCGCACTGGACAAGAAACTGGATGATGTGAAAAGCGCCACCCCGGACAATTGGAACGACGTGAAAACCGCTTTCGTCAATTCCTATAGCGAAGCGAAAAATACGCTCAAACAGACGGGCCAGTGGCTGAACAGCAAAACGAATCCATAATTTCCGGATTAACCCTAAGCAACAGACGGCGGGCGCGAATTTGTCTAAATCGCGCCCGCTCTTCCTTTCCGGAGATCCTCCGGATTCGGTCGGGAAACCGGATCACCGGTTTTCCCCGCTGCGTTTCGGTGCGTTAAAGTCATATTGGAAGAGCAGGCCGACACTGTGCGAACCTTCTTTGCCGCCCCGAAGGGCATTGAAGCCGTATCCATATCGGACGACCACGTGGAAACGTTTGCCTTTAGGGGTAAATGAAATGCCCGCGCCGGCGCCGGTCTGCCAGAGGTTGGGCTGTTCGAACCCGGGAAGATATTTGGCATTGGCACTGGCGCCCTCGAAACGCAGTTTCCACCGGTTGCCCCCGTCCAGCGGGACATCGTAGGAGGCATACAGGTACACCAACCGTTCCACGGTCAATTCCTCATAGTAATAGCCGGGAATCATCAGCGGAAATTCCGAAACCAGCGGCAATACACCGCCCAGGCGCCAGGCGCTGAAACGGTCGGCGTCGGTTGAATCGCCGGCCATAAAAGCCATTGAAGCCTTCTGCCCGCTGTTCGTCCAGGCATAACTCATCTCGCCATAGATCCAAAATAAATTCACCGCCGGGTTGACGCGGCGATCGTCATTGAAACCGTAGCCGCCATTTTCCGTCCGCCACTGGCGCTCAAACCACACCGACAATTCCATGCCGAGATCAGGATAAAGCACCGGTTCCTTGCCGGCGAACCGCAGTCCGACCCGGGTAAAGGCGTCCACCTGGTCCGGCGGGAGCTGAAATGCCGCCGCGGTCGTGTCCATCTTCTGAAAATCCGTGTAATGAAACCCGCCGCGCGCAAGCAGGTTCAGCGGAATCTTCATTCCCGGATCGAGCAGTTGATAGACACTCAGGGCAGCCGCCCCGGAGTGTCCGTAAAAACTTTCATTCTGAAAATAATCACCCTGGCGGACTTCATAATAGTTGTCCCCGAAAGCGCCGCCCGCAATACCCACACCCACGTCCGTGGTGGGAGATAACAGCTGTTTAAACCCCAGCTCGCTGTCGAGATAAAGCGGCGCCACCGCCAGGCGCAGGGCGATGTTGGTGCCGACCAAATGCGGTTGGTTATAGTAATAATAGGCGTAGATCCCCTCCGGTCCCACGCCGGTGATCGGCTGGTCGATGCCCAGCTCAATCAGATTGCGGTTTTCCGGGTCAATTTGCGCCTCGGCACCCCCACGGCCCCACAACAGCACCATGGTCACCAAAAGAAGAAGAATCTGCCCGTTTCCGCCCGGCCCCGGCAGTGAATAGTCGCGATTCACCGTCGATGAGACCGCAGGGCGGACCACAAATAAATTCCGGCGCGCGCCCCGCTGAAAAACCGGGACACCCACGAAGATTTCCGGTCATCACCATTTTTGTTTGTCCAGGGAAATTCCCGGAACAGGCTGGAGAACGACGTCCCGACTTTTGCCGTGGATTCCGCGAACCTTCCGACCGTGGCAACCCGGCCGGCGAGTGACTCCAGGCCTTTCCTGACCTCGGCCCATTCGGCCACCAACTGGGAGCGGTTCAATTCACTTTCCACAATCAGCAGTTGCTTGCGGGCCGTCAACGCCGTCAACTCAGTTGTTTTTCGAGACATTCCCGATCCTTTTTCAGTTGCTCGATCGTGGCCGGCAACACCTGCCAATTCCGTTCGATCCGCAGGAATCGGGCATAGCACAAACCGGCCACCACCACATAAATGGCCAGTAAAATCAGCAGGGCGACGACCGGATAATAATTCCAAAACGCCACGGCCACGAGGATTCCCAGCGTGATGCCGGCCAGCAAACTGAACGCCGCGGCGAGAATGATCATTTTGATCGCCCGCAAAATATGTTCACGCTCCTCCTCCGCCTCCACCAGTAACAGATGAAAGCGGTTTTCGAAAATGGCCACCAGCCGACGGCCCAGCCGACGGGAAGCGTCCCCCAGCGGCGGAACTTCCTGGGACGTTGAAGAGGCGGTTTCCATTTATCGGCCGTTGCGACGATTGAGCAGGTAACCGATGACCAACCCCGTGCCCAGGGCGATGCCCAGCGCGCGGTAAGGATATTCCCGGATGGCCCGGTCCGTCGCCCGTGCTCCCGCCACGGCCCGGTCCTGAACATCTTCCCAGGCTTCCTTTCCCCGTTCGATGGCCGCCGTCAAACGGCGCCGCGCTTCCATCACCTTCTCCTCGGCGATATTCGCCGTCGCGCTCAGCAGGGCCTGCGCATCTTCCACCAGATTTTCCGCTTCCGCCTCGACGGCATGATAACCGGCATTCTTTTTCATATGACTTCCTGTTGAATTTGTCTCTGGTCCCGTAAATTCTTTCAACATCGGTACGGGAACTTCACCCGAAAAAATTCTCTTTCCGGGATGAATTCTTACCCGCGAATTGATTAAGCTAGAGATGTGCCGGAGCCTTCTTCTGAGGGAAAACCGGCTTATTCCCCGGCCTTCGCCTCGGCCGGATGGCAATTTGCACGTTCCCCGGGTGCAGGGATTGCAGTTTGCGAGCTCTTCCGGCGTGGGAGCCGTTTTTTTTCTGCGGCGTTGCCGGAATTTCCCGGAAAAGGCCCGGAACCTCAACCGGCATGGCACCTGCAAAGCATCTTAGGAGCTGCGAGGAATTAACCGGTGTGTGAAGTACCACGACCGCAGGGGACAAGGAGCCTGGGACAAATATCCAGACCAAACCATGGCAACGTTCTATGAAAATGATCGCTCACTATAATGTCCTGCACAGACTGACCCAACTCGGCCTGCTGGCCCTCGGGCGCACCTTCGGATTGGGCCTGGTGGCTATACTGTTTGTCGCCTGGATATTGACCGAACCGTTTTTTTACCTGGGCGACCTGCTCGCCCGGCGGCAGATGAAACCCAAAGATGAATGAAATCCGGCAGGAAAGGACAATTATGAACAGAGGTATTGGCCTGGCCCTTTTGGCGGTCGGAACCGCCCTGATTATTTACGGCGTGCAGGCATCAAATTCGGTAAGTTCCGACATGTCGAGAGTCTTTACCAATTCGCCCACCAGCAAGTCCCTCTGGCTGCTGCGCGGCGGCATCACCGCCGTCATCGTCGGTTTTGTCATGAGCTTGCGCCGCCATCCCGGAAGACAACCACCCACCATGAAATGGATTCTCACCGCGGTTACTGCCTGCTGGCTGGCGGGATGTGGACGGAATTCTTCGCCGACATCGTCCAGCCGCCAGCCGCCGGCCGCGCCCGTCCAGCCTTTGGCGGCAGAAACCAATTCCTTTGCCGGGGACGTCAACCACGTCAACCACGCCCCTTCAATCAAAACCGTCACCAACAACCCCGCCATCACCAATGCCATGGGATCAAAAAACCCGGCCGCCGCACCTTCCGGACAGTGATTCGGCCGGGAGTTTCGCGCTTCGATTTTACCCTGAACAACCAGCCATGCTATGAAAGTCAAAGAACCTGTCCCTCAACCGCGATACGTCAGTCCGGACGTTTTCCTCAGGGAACTCGCCGATTTTCTGAATACCCCGCAAACCGGGATTCCGCCGATCGACCCAAATGACCTGCAACTGGAAACCTGGCGGGATCAGATTGCGTCTGTTGTTGACGAAACGATGACCAAAGAAATCGTCTGCCATTTTGAAAACCACGAGGCAGAAGAAGTGCCGATCGTCGTCCGTCGCAGCGGCGGCGAGACCGTCGCAGCGGGAAATGTTTCCCGGCTGAAGCACTATGCCGGCGGCCAGTTTCCTTCCCGTTTAAAAATCGCCACGGAGTGTGCCGGCAGGTCGGGCGCATCGCCCTCCGGCTGCCGCGCCGGTTCCGAAGCCAGCAGCAGGCGATATTGACCCGCCGGCAATTTGAAGGGTTGAGGCCGCCCGGCGAAATTGCAGAGGATCCGGAGCGGACCGCGATCGATCACCAGCCAGCGGCCGGCTTCATCGTAAGCGGTGTGGATGTCTTCCAGCCGTCCATCGGCCAGCGCCGGTTCGGTGCGGCGCAGTTCAATCAACCGCCGATGCCACGCCAGCAAACCGGCATGCGCTGGTTCTGAAAGCTCGGACCAGTTGAGTTTCGAACGCTCGAAAGTGTCGGCCGCCTGCGGGTCCGCCGTGTCTTCCGGTTTCCAGCCAAAGACGGCAAATTCCCGGCAACGGCCTTCGCGGACTGTTTTCTGAAGTTTCGGATTCGAGTAATCGGTAAAATAAAAAAACGGAGCCGTGGCGCCCCATTCCTCGCCCTGGAACAGCAGCGGCACGAAGGGCGCGGTCAGGACGATGGCGGCGGCGGTCTTCAAGAGCCCCGGGCTCATCAACCGGCTGCTGCGCGCGCCGTCGGCGCGGTTCCCCACCTGGTCATGGTTCTGGAGGTAGCCGACAAAGCGCCGGCCGTCCAGGCCCGCCGGCGAACGCCCGTGTCGCCGCTGCCGGCGTTCCGAATAACGTCCGGCATAGACAAACGCCTTCGTCAAAGCCTGGTCGAGGTCCGCCAACGCTCCAAAATCCGCATAGTACCCGTTTTGTTCGCCGGTCAGCACGGTATGAAGCGCATGGTGAAAATCATCACTCCATTGGGCATCCAGGCCGAAACCGCCGCGTTCCGGGGACCACAACAGGCGCGGATCGTTCAAATCACTTTCCGGAATCAAAACCAGGTGCCGGCCGAGTTCGGTCCCGAGCCGTTGCACTTCTCCGGCGAGTTGCTCCAGAAAAGGTTGGGCCGACTGATCGTAAATGGCTTGAACGGCGTCCAGCCGGAGGCCGTCAAAATGATAATCCCGCAGCCACATCAGCGCGTTGTCGCAAAAGAATCGCCGCACTTCGTCGCTCCCGGCGCCGTCAAAATTGATCGCCTGCCCCCAGGGCGCGGAATAGCGCGTGGTAAAGTAAGGCGCGAATTTCATCAGGTAATTTCCTTCCGGACCGAGATGGTTGTAAACCACATCCAGAATCACGGCGAGCCGCCGGGCATGACAGGCAGCCACCAGTTGTTTCAACCCGTCCGGCCCGCCATAAACATGGTGCGGCGCAAACAAGCCCACCCCGTCATAACCCCAGCCGCGGCGTCCGACAAATTCATTGACCGGCATCAGCTCAAGGTGCGTCACCCCGAGTTCCACCAGATGATCCAGCCTCTCCATCGCCGCCGCGAACGTGCCGGCGTCCGTGAAGGTGCCGATGTGCAATTCATAAATTACCGCGGAGGACAGCGGCGGCGCCCGCCAATCGCTGTCCGTCCAGCAAAATTGCTCTTGATCAACCCGGCGGGAGAGCCCATGGACGCCGTCCGGCTGCCAGGATGACCGCGGGTCGGGAAACGGACCTTCGCCATCCACAAAAAAACCGTAACGAACGACCCCGTCAGCGGGGACTTCCGCCGTCCACCAGCCGCCGGCGGCCGGGGTCATCGGAAATCTCCGGTCGTTCACCTGGATTTCCATCTTCTCCGGCAAAGGCGCCCAAACGCGGAACGTCTGCATTATTCGGCCTCCTCGTTGATCAGCAAAGCGACGGGGAACCGCTGAAACAGAACCGCCAGGGCAACGGAGTCTCCTGGATACTGTTCGCCGGTAAATGCGTTGCGCCAGTGTCCCGGCGGCAACGGCAGGCCCGTGTCGCCCCACGTCGTAAGCTCGAGCACAAACCGGGGAACCACCGTCATGATCGCATCGCTGCGCCGGAACGCAATCACCTGCTGCGCTTTCGTTCCGCCGGCGGTCAGCGGAACATAGTCGCCGGCAAACCAGGCGGGATGCTGTGCCCTTAGCCGCAGGGCCTGGCGGATCATCCACATTTTGGCCAGACCTTCGCCGCGCCGTTGCCACGCCTGTTCCGCCGATATCGCCCGGGTTACCGCCAGCAACCTCCGGCGCAGTTCAAAATCCACCGCCCGGCGGTTGTCCGGGTCGACCAGGCTGAATTCCCACAGTTCCGTGCCCTGATAGATATCCGGCACGCCGGGTGCGGTGAGTTTGATGAGTGTTTGCGCCAAAGAATTGATAAAACCGGAATCGGCAAGTGCGGCGACGAAATGCTCCACATCCCGCATGAACTCCCGATGATTCAACGCATTCGTGACAAAATCCCGCACTGCCGAATCAAAGCCGGCATTGCGGCGTTTCCATCCGGTGTGCTGTCCCGCTTCGCAGGTGGCTTTTTCCATGTAAGCCAGCGCCCGGTCAAGCGGCAGCGGCCAGGCGCCGACCAGCGTCTGGTAGAACAGATATTCCGTGTTGTGATCCGGCCAGCCGTTCCGGCGATGCGACTGGTTGAGCGCCGACCAGCGTTGGACCGCCTGAAACCAGGTTTCGGGAATTTCCGTCAACAGATTGAGCCGCGCCCGGACGTCTTCGCTGCGTTTGGTATCGTGCGTGGATGTGCACAGCATGGTGTCCGGCCAATGGAGCTGCTGGCGGCGGCAGAATTCATGGAACGCTTCGACTCCGTGGCCAAAATTTCCCGGGTCACCGCCCACTTCATTGAGTGAGGCAAACCGGTTGAACGTGTAAAACGCCGTATCTTCCACGCCCTTGGCCATCACCGGCCCGGTCAATTGCTGAAAGCGGGCGACAAAATCATCCTCCTGTTCGCCGCGCAAATTCTGCCGGAGTAAATAGCCCAGAAAATCAAACGGTTTCGCGGGCAAATCCCGCCGCCATTGCCGGGCGGCGGCAATTGTTTTCTCAATGCATTCAACGTCGGTTTTGCCGGTCGTCTCGTCCTCGGCACAATGAATGTAGGTGCGATAGACGGGAAAAACGGCCGCCAGTTCCGTCAGCGCCTCCCGAAGCTGAAGCGGATTGAGATCCAGCCATTCGGGGTATCTGGCGGCAATCCGGGTGAGCAATCCGGTCAGGCGTTTGACTTCGGTGACGAACAAATCGTCCAGGACAAACCGTTTTTTGTCCCGGGCCACCGCCGGGTAATCGGCCGATTCACCGGTGAACTCAATGTAAAAATCGGTGAACGCCTTTTCGCGGTCCGACTTGATGAAAATGCCGTTGACCCGGTTCAGAAAATCGTACCCCGTGGTTCCCGCCACCGGCCAGGAGACCGGAAGCGTTTCATCCGGCATCAAAATTTTTTCCACGATCAGCCAGGCATCCGGCGCGAGCCGGTGCAGACGCTGCTGGTACTGGCCCGGATTGCGCAAGCCATCCGGATGATCCACGCGCAGCCCCTCAAGAACGCCTTCGTCAAGCCAGCGGCGGACCAGGACATGCACGTCGTTGAACACGCGTTCATCTTCGACGCGCAGCGCGGCCAGGCTGTTGACGGCGAAAAAGCGGCGATAGTTCAAAGCCGAATCGCCTTCCCGACCGGTGCCGAGACCGTAATGTTGTCCGCGGATGATGCGGTCCAGCGCGGCCGGGTTCGTGTTGATTTCGCGAATCGCCTCGGACGCCGGAGTCAATCCGGCCACGGACGCCGGCGCCAGGGGAAACCGATAGTCGTGGTAACGAAGCGTGAACTCATCCCGGTCGAAATGAATTTGCAGCTCGGTTTTCTCCAGGGCCCGGTCATACGATTCGCCCAGCACCGGCACAAACACCTTGCCCCGCAACCGCGGGTCGGACGATTCCCAGTCGATGTCAAAATGGCCTGCGAACCGGCTGGCCCGGCCGTTTTTGAGGACATCCCACCACCAGGCATTGGCCGGATCGGCAATGCCCATGTGATTGGGAACGATGTCCAGGACCAGTCCCATCCGGCGTTCGCGCAACGCCGTCGCCAGCCGGGCCAGGTCCGCTTCCGTTCCCAGTTCCGGATTCAACCGGCTGAAATCGGACACGTCGTAACCGTGCCGGCTGTGCGGGCAGGCTTTGAACCAGGGCGAGGCATAGATGTGGGAAATGCCCAGTTCATGCAAATACGGCACCAGCCCCAGCGCGTCGCTCAATCGAAACTGTTCGTTGAATTGAAAGCGATAGGTCGCCCGGGGAACGCGGGTCGGGCTGGAGACCGGATCAGGCATGAACCTCGTTTCGTTCGATATGAAAGCCCAGATAGGAACCGAGCGTGTTGAATTTTTCCAGCCAGCCCCGGGATTTCTCATCGTCCCGCTCCTGCATTTCGATCGCGACCGTCGACCGCATCCGGTCGTAGATATTTTGTGATTTCCACAAATTGATTTCGAAGGGCAACACGCGCAGCAGGCTGGCGGAATCGAGAAAACGCTGCAGCAGGTCCGGATCGCCGGGTGTTTTCTGAAATTGGTCGCCCAGCCGGTCGAAATGCGATTTGACGGCATAGGTCAGGTGGGCGGTGTCGAGGGCGATCCTGTTGGTCTGTCCCTCCGCCAGCAGGCTTTTGACCCGCTCGGCGTCCAGGTGCCCGTTTTCAAACTGTTTGCGCAATTCGGTGTTCAGAACGAATTCCGTTGCCGGCACCAGGGCGCTCAATTGCGGCGCGTGAACATCGGCCAGAAAACGGGTCAGCGGGGCGTAACGGTCGGTCAACAGGCGGTACGTGTTGTGGATTTCGTCCCGCGTGTTGGCCAGGATCTGGTTGAGCACTTTGCGTTGTTCGTCATGGAACAGGTTTTTCAGCGAATAATGCGGTTCACCGAAATGCCGGTCGATCAGGCGGACCAGTTCGGGAAAATCGGCCCGCTCGAAAACCGCGCGCGCCTCCTCCATGAAGTGGTTGTACGCCTCCGCATCCCCATCCGGACGTACGCCGCAATTCAGATTATGGTCGCCCAGGTGCACCACCGCGTAGGTCAGGACATCCGAGGAACGCGTCACGGCGAAAGTCACCTTGATGCGGCCGATGGCCAGCCGCGCGTTTCCGGCGGTGAAGAGGCGGCGATCCTCCTGACGCACGATGAACGAGTAAATCCGCGCTTCCTCCGGATAGGATTCAAACAGGGAACTGATGGCATAATGGGCGGCGCCGCTGCGGCGGGTCATCACCGCGGGTTTGACGAACTTGTCATAAATCACGCGGCCGTTCTGGTGCTCGGGAATGTTGCTCCGGGCCTGTTCCAGGATTTCCAGAAAACCGGCTTCCACGTTTTCGTCGCCTAATTCGGCGGCGATCTGGATGGCGCGGGCCGCGTACTGGATCACCTGCACCGTTTCGATGCCGGAAATTTCGTCGAAGAACCAGCCGCAGCTGGTATACATGAGCATGGCGTGGCGCTGCATCTCGAGCAGGCGGAGGGTGGCGACCTGTTCATCCTCGTTCAGTTCGCGCGCCGCGTGCGTCTGAAAAAATTTCGCGATGTTTTCCGGCGAACGGTCCAGGATGACATCGATATACCGGTCGCGCGCGTTCCAAGGATCCTTCAGGAATTCCTTCACCCTGGCTTCATAGAGCGGCGCGATCCGGTCGCGGAGTTGATCGAGCGCCTGGCGCAGTTGCTGGCGCCATTCCTGGTTCCAGTCACTGTGCCCGCCGGAGTTGCAGCCGCAATTTTCCTTCCAGCGGCCGACGCCATGGGAGCAGCTCCAGGCGCTGCCCTGATGAATTTCCACCTCATGGGTCGGCGGATGTTTTTCCAGGTGCTCGGCGTAGATCGTCAATTTCACCTGGGGATTGTCTTCAATGACATGCAGTGCGTAGGCCAGGGCCATGTCACCGTATTGAAAGTGGTGGCCGTAGGATTCGCCGTCAGTGGCCACGTGCACGAGCTGGTCGCGCTGGCGGCGGTCGTCAAAGGCGTCCATGAGCCGTTCGGCCAGACGTTCGCCGCTGCTGAGCAGCTTTTCAAAGGCAATGGCCTGCGCCACCGGCGCGTCGTAAAAATACACCACGATCGAACGGCCCGATTTTAATTTCACCCGGTACGGCATCGAGGGATCGATGTGTGTTCCGTTTACATCCTGCCAGTCGCTCTTGCCCGCCAGCGGCCGCACCCGATTGGCCTGGAACGGGGAAAGAATGGTGAATTTGATGCCGAATTCAGCGAGGACATCCAGGGATTCGTCGTCCGCCGCCGTTTCCGGCAGCCACATGCCTTCGGGTTCGCGGCCGAAGCGGGACACAAAATCACCGATGCCCCAGATCACCTGCGTCCGCTTGTCGCGGGCGTTGGCGAGGGGCATGATCATATGGTTGTAACATTGGGCCAGGGCCGAACCATGGCCGGAAAACCGTTCGCGGCTTTTCCGGTCGGCGTCCACGATGCCCTGGTGGACGTCCGGCATTTTGTCTTTCATCCACATCAGCAGCGTCGGGCCGAAATTGAAGCTGATGCGTGAATAATTGCTGACGATGCTCTGGATGAGGCCTTCGCCGTCCAGCAGGCGCGCCCGCGCATTGGGCGCATAGCATTCGTACGTGATCCGTTCATTCCAATCGTGATACGGCGTTGCCGAATCCTGGAGTTCCACGGCTTCCAGCCACGGATTCTCCCGCGGCGGCTGGTAAAAATGTCCATGAATGCAGATCGATTTTTCCATGTTATTTGGTCTCCCGGGTTGGTTCGGCCGGTCCGGCCGGTGATTCATTCAATAATTCCAGGATTCCCTGGATCGGAATTCTGACCCAGCCGGGCCGGTTGTTTAATTCGTAACCCAGCTCGTAAACCGATTTGCGCAGGAGATAGATGTCCATCATCAACTGCAAATCCGCCTCTTTGGCCGGCAAAAACGGCGCCGGCCCCGCGGTCTGGCGGTAGGATTTGTAAAAAACGGCGCTGACCCAGCGGGCCCAGAACCGGCCCCAGGAAATCATCGCCGCCATCTGGCCGGCGGGCAGCGTGCCGCGCTCGCTTTGTTTCAGCAGCGCGGCGTGCGCCGCGTAATGAAACGACCGGATCATGCCCGCCACGTCGCGCAACGGCGACCGCTTGAGCCGCCGTTCACTGATGGCCAGCGACGGTTCGCCTTCAAAATCGATGATCAGAAAATCCTTGCCGGTGTGGAGCACCTGGCCGAGATGATAGTCGCCGTGATGCCGGATGCGCACCGCGTCCAGGCTGCGCTCATAAATCCGGCGCAGGCGTTTAAGGATTTCGGCCTCGAGTGCCAGAACCTGTTGCGCCTGAGGCTGGATGTCCGGCGGCAGATTTTTTAATTGCCGGCCCAGCAGCTGCAGATTCTGGCGGGTCAGGTTGCGCATGGATTGAAACAGCCCGCGTTGCGCGTGGGGCGTAAACGGTTCGGGCGTAAAATTTCGGTCGCTGTTCTCCCGGGCCAGCGCCAGGTGCAGCGCCGCGGTGCGATCGCCCAGCAACCGCGCGCTTTCGAGGTAGGTATCGATCAATTCCCGGGCCGGCTCGGGAAGCGGAGCGGCGGCGAGCCGGGTGAGGGAGGCAACCGGCACCGTGGGCTGGCGCTTTTCCGCCGGCAGGGTCTGCACCCGCTCATAAAACTTGCCCAGCGTGTCGATGGTGTATTCCCAGGCATCCTTGCATTTGGGGACAAACGAGGCCAGCACCGCCACGGTGCCGGGTTCGTTTTTGCCCACGCGATATTCCAGCGCCCCGGCCAGCGGCGGCGCGTGCGGAAATTTTTCGGCAGTCAGAAACCGTAAAATTTCCAGGTCCGGGTTCATCCCCGCATCCAGTCGCCGGAAAAATTTCAGGATCAACCGTTCGCCGAAAATGATCGATGAATTGCTCTGTTCGCTTTTGCCGACCGCCGGCTCGAGGGCCAGTCCGGTTTCCATGCGCAGCCGACGCAGCACCGCCGTGTGCGAACCCAGGAGCGTTCCCCGGTTGCCCTCCAGGCCGCGCCGGCTGGAGGCCAGCTCCAGCAGGGCGTGGCAAAACGCCTTGCTGGCGATCGCATCGAACAGCACGCCATCGCGTTTGGGACCGGCCAGCTCCAGGCGCGCAATCACCAGTGGCGGCCAGTCGCGGCAAATCGTGTCGGCCTCCGCCCCGGAGGCAAACGCCAGCGGCAGAACATAGGTTTCCGAATCCGTCTGAACATATTCGACCTGGAGAAAAACCAGGAATGCCTTTTCATCGCCCAGCGGAATGGGAATGATCTCGTCGGCCCGCACCCGCTTGATCGTCCGCGCCTTGCCGGCGAACCAGCGGCGCGAGGGCAGCCAGCTTTGCAGCGCGCGTTCCAGCAACAGATGATGGCGGCTGCCGAAAATCTCCCCCCAGTTTTCCTCCACGCTCAACAGGGCGCGCACCTCGGCGCCGACCGCCGGTCCCGCCGCTTCCACGCGGGCGGGCGCCCGGGCTTCCAATGAAAACCAGTAAAACGCGTGCGGTCCCAGGGTCAGAAAATACGGCTTGTCCCGGATCGGCGGAAATTCCGCGCGGCCGAACAGTTCCACCGGCACGAGGGATTGACAGGCGGCCAGGTCGAGTTCGACCGGTTGAACGAAGCGGGACAGGTTGGCGACCACCAGAATGACTTCGTTTTCATAACGCCTCAGGCAGGCGAACACTTTTCGGTTTTCCGGATGGAGAAATTCAATCGTTCCCATCCCGAACGCCCGGCAGCGTTTGTAGAGTTCGATCAGGCGTCGCATCCACCAGAGCAGCGAATGGGTGTTGTGCTCCTGGACCTCCACGTTGACGGCTTCGTAATGGTTTTCCGGATCGAGATTGATCGGCAGGTAGAGGCTCTGCGGATTGGCGCGCGAAAAGCCGGCGTTCTTGTCCGCGCTCCATTGCATCGGCGTCCGGACCCCGTTGCGGTCGCCCAGATAGATATTTTCGCCCATGCCGATCTCGTCGCCGTAATAAATCACCGGCGTGCCGGGCAGCGAGAACAGGAGCGCGCTCAGCAATTCAATGCGGCGGCGGTCGTTGCCCACCAGCGGCGCCAGGCGGCGGCGGATGCCGAGATTCAGGCGCGCCTGGCGAACGTGCGCGTACATCCGGTACATGTAATCGCGTTCCTCGTCAGTCACCATTTCCAGCGTCAACTCGTCGTGGTTGCGCAGAAAAAGCGCCCATTGCGCGGTCTCGGGGATCGGCGGCGTCTGCTGCATGATGTCCACCACCGGGATGCGGTCTTCCATGCGCAAGGACATGAACAGCCGCGGCATCAGCGGAAAATGAAAAGCCATGTGGCATTCGTCGCCTTTGCCGCCGCCAAAATAAGCCACGGCGTCATCCGGCCATTGGTTGGCCTCCGCCAGCAGCATCCGGTCGCCGTACCGTTCGTCCACATGCCGGCGCAGGCGTTTGAGAAAGGCGTGGGTCTCCGGCAGGTTTTCGCAGCTCGTGCCTTCCCGTTCGTAAAGATACGGCACGGCGTCCAGCCGCACGCCGTCCACGCCGAGGTCCATCCAGAAATTCAGCACCCGGAACATCTCTTCATGAACGGGCGGATGGTCAAAATTCAAATCGGGTTGATGGGCGTAAAAGCGATGCCAATAAAAAGCGCCGGCCACCGCGTCCCAGGTCCAGTTCGAAACTTCCGTATCTTTGAAGATAATGCGGGTGCCCTTGTATCTTTCCGGTGTATCGCTCCAGACGTAATAATCCCGCCAGCGATTGCCGGGCCGGGATCGTCGCGCGCGCTGAAACCACGCGTGCTGGTCCGAGGTGTGATTCAAAACCAGTTCCGTGATGACGCGCAACCCGCGCCGATGTGCCTCGCGCAGGAATATTTTGAAATCCGCCAGGGTGCCATACATCGGATGCACGCCGTAATAATCCGCAATATCGTACCCGTCATCCTTGAGCGGCGAGGGATAGAACGGCAGCAGCCAGAGCGCCGTCACCCCGAGGTCCTTGAGATAATCCAGCCGGCTGGTCAATCCGCGAAAATCCCCCGTCCCGTCGCCGTCGCTGTCCTGGAAAGCGCGGACATGCAGTTCATAGATGATGCCGCGCTTGTACCACAACGGGTTTTTTTCAATCGCGGCGGGAGCTGGTTTTTTTTTCGACATGGATTTCACATGAAATAGTCAAAATCCCGCTCGGTGCGGATGTGCCGCCGGAGACGGAAAATGTGCGCGGAGGCAATCGCCGGATCCAATTCCACGTAATTGCGGGCGCCTTTCCAGAGGTAACGGATGTCGGTCAGCAGATCATGCATCTGATACGGCTGCTGGGGCTCCAGGTGAAACGTTTCCAGCGGCACTTCCAGCCACCCGTAATGCCGGTGGTGGGGATCCAGGTTGACCACGACCAGAATCGTGTCCGAACCGTCTTCGGTTGATTTGGCGTACGCCAGCAGTTGGTCATTTTCAACGGGGCAAAAAATCAACCGGCGGTCGGACTGCAACGCCGGGTTTTCCCGGCGGATCCGGTTCAGCCGCCCGATCAACTTTTCCAGGCTGTGCGGCGCCTCGAGGTTCCAGCGTTTGATTTCGTACTTCTCCGAGTCCAGATATTCCTCTTCACCCTGGTTGCGGGGCGCGTTCTCGCACAATTCAAAGGCCGGCCCGTAAATTCCATAGCTGGCGCCCACCGTGGCGGCCAGCACGAGGCGGACGACAAACGCCGCCCGGCCGTCCATCTGCAAATACTGTGGCAGGACGTCGGGCGTGTTCGGCCACAGGTTCGGCCGGAAGAATTCCGCCAGCGGGCCCCGGGTCAGCTCGGTGAAATACTGCGTCAGCTCGTCCTTGCTGTTGCGCCAGGGAAAATAATTGTACGACTGGGTGAAGCCGAGTTTGGCCAGGCGATACATCACTTTGGGCCGGGTAAACGCCTCGGAGAGAAAAATCAGTTCGGGATCTTCCTCCTTGAGCGCCGCCAGGCACCATTCCCAGAACGCGAACGACTTGGTATGCGGGTTGTCGACCCGGAAGATTTTGATTCCGTGCCCGATCCAGAAATCAAAAATACTCTTCAACTCCAGCCAGAGAGATTGCCAGTCGTCACCGGCGAGGTTCAGCGGGTAAATGTCCTGGTATTGTTTGGGCGGATTTTCCGCCGGCTGAATCGAACCGTCCGGCCGGCGGATAAACCACTCGGGATGTTCCTTCACGTACGGATGGTCGGGAGAACATTGGAAGGCGATATCCAGGGCGATCCGGATGCCGAACTCGCCCGCGCGCTGCGCCAGCCGCCGGAAATCGTCCAGCGTACCCAGCTCGGGATGGATGGATTTGTGCCCGCCTTCCGCCGCGCCGATGCCCCAGGGGCTGCCCGGTTCGCCGGGTTCGCCCGCGACGTTGTTGTTCTTTCCTTTGCGAAAGGACCGGCCGATGGGATGGATGGGCGGCAGATAGAGAACGTCAAAACCCATTTCCGCAATCCGCGGCAACTGGGCCTCGCAATCCTTGAACGTTCCGTGCCGGCCCGGTTCGGAGGCAAAGGAGCGGGGAAACATTTCATACCAGGCGCCGAAACGGGCGAGCGCCGGATCCACCGAGAGACGCAATGCCGGTTCATAAACGGTCGCAAACCGCCGGTCCGGATAACGACCCATGAGTTCCGTCAGCGCCTCGTCGAAAACACGGCCGGCCAGAGAATCGCCGGTCGCGCTCTGCCCGGCGCCCAATTCCTTTGCCCATCCCTGAAGGCGTTCGGCGTCCAGGGCGTCTGCCCGGCCGGTGACGGCTTCAATCAATGCCGCACCCGCCTGCAGTTCCACCGAAACGTCCTGCCCGGCATCGAGTTTTTTTCTCAACGCCTGACGCCAGGATTTGAAATGGTCCACCCACGCCTCGACCGTATAAAAATAGCTGCCGGGCTCGCCGGCGGGAAATTCGCCGCGCCAGCGGTCGTTCACCAGATATTCCATCGGCGCTTCGAACCAATCGGCCCGCCGGGCGGGACGATATTTGACCACGGCCGACAACAGATCGTGGCCATCGGCAAAAATGTCCGCTTCCACCATGACCCGTTCACCGACGGTTCGTTTGACCGTGAAACGCCCGGCATTGACTTCCGGCGTGACATTTTCAATGACGGCGCGGCGCCGGCCCTCGGCGGGAAATGCTGCAGCCTCATTCATTGATGGAAATCATTTCCTTTGGCACGGACGAAAGCGGTTCGCGGGCCGGATGATCCACTCACGCCGCTTCGTCGCACTTTTCCAGGTTTGGAGGGTTTTTAGCTAAGGATATGCCACCCGGCCGGAAACGAACTTTGGCCCAAACCAGCGGAGCCGATCGATGCGCTCTCCGCGCAAACTGCATGATCCTTTCGCCCGGCAATGCGATTTGCACGATACCCGGCCGCCAAAGAGCAAAATGCCCATGGGAATCCCATCGGCACCCGGTCTGCTGTTTATCCAGCGAGGAGAGTCGACGATATGAAATACTTTTCAAACAGCACTTTCGTCGGCGTCGTTCTTGCGGGAATCCTGAGTCTGGAATTGAACCGCGCCCGGGCCGATCTGGAAGTCTCGACGGGAATCCAGATCCATTCTCCCGACGATTTCTATCAACCCCTGACCGCCGACGGCGAATGGATCAATATCGATTCGTATGGACGCTGCTGGCGTCCGGAACACGTCGATGCCGACTGGAGACCCTATTGCGACGGCGAATGGGTCTGGACCGACTGCGGCTGGTATTGGCAAAGTGACGAGCCTTGGGCCTGGGCTTGTTATCACTACGGCGCATGGAGTTATGAACCGGCATACGGATGGCTTTGGGTGCCGGGGGTCATCTGGGCGCCCGCGTGGGTGGACTGGCGCATGGGCGATGGCCACATCGGCTGGGCGCCGTGCGCCCCCGGCGGCGGCGCCGCCGTGTCGACGGCTTTTGTATTTGTCGATGAAGATCATTTTCAGAAGCGCCACCGCCGTTCCGACGTCATCGTCAACAACCCAGCTTTGTTCGAACATACCCGCGTCGTGGCGGGAGCCCAGCGAGAATCACGCGACCTGGACGGCCGGCGCCAAACCGTCGTGGTCAATAGCGGGCCGGACGCCGCGGCAGTCGAAACAGCGACCGGCCGACGCCTCACTCCGGTTTCGATCAGCGACGCCAATCGTCGCACGGCCATTCCACAGCAGATGAAGCGGCGGCCCGAAGAATCCCCCGGTCAGCCCGCACCGGAACCGGAACGGATCAAATCCGAACCGGGCCGCCAAATACTCCCTGAACCGGCACCCGGCCAACCCCTGCCCGGGCGGTTTCCGCCGAGGCAACCCGCACCGGAACAGCCTGTACCCGAACAAACCCAGCCGGAACGAAAACTGCCGCCGGCGACACCGGAAATTCCGAATCCAAACCGGCCCGGTTCGTCGGAGAGAAATATCCCGCCTGCATCAAAGGATGGGATAAAAACGCCGCATCAACCGGCGCCCGCGCAACCGCCGGCGCCACCACAAAATGACAATCCAGGACACGACCATGACACCGACCGCAACCCGGATCACGGCCAGAACAATCCCTGATCTGCCAATCGCGAATCCGTGTCCATCGCCGATTTGACATGAGCCTGTTCGAGAATGTTGTTTACGTCGAAGCGCTCTACGCCCGCTACCGCGCCGACCCGAAACTGGTGCCCCGGGAGTGGCAGGACTATTTCCGCCGGGAAGATTTGATGCCCGGAAATGGGAAAATCCGTGCCCGGCCGGAAATTCCTCCGGAAACCTCCGCCGCCGGTTTGAACGAGAAACTCCACGAAATGGCCCGGCATTACCGCGCCCGTGGTCATTTGATCGCGGCCCTAGATCCGCTGGGCACTCCCCGGACGTGCCCGCTGGAGTTGAAACCGGACTACTATGGATTTGCCGAAAGCGAGCTGGATCTGCCGGTCAACTTGCCGACGTTGCATCTGGACACGCCTTTGACCGTCCGCGAAGTCATCCGGCATCTGCAGGACATATACTGCGGCCCGATCGGCATCGAGTTCATGCACATCGATGATCTCCGCACCCGCGAATGGCTTCAGCGCCGGATCGAAGACCCGCCCCGGCATCTGTCCCGCGACGAACAATTGAACATTCTGACCAGCCTGACCGATGCGGTGGTCTTTGAGGAATTTCTCCGGAAAAAATTCCTGGGGGCAAAAACCTTTTCATTGGAAGGCTGCGAAACGCTCCTGCCGCTGCTCGATCTCGCGATTGGAACCGCCGGCAGCCAGGGCGTGCGGGATATTGTCATGGGCATGGCCCATCGCGGCCGCCTGAATGTGCTCGCCCATATCGCCGGCAAGGATCCGTGCGCCATCTTCCGCGAGTTCGTCGACCCCGAACCCGAACTCTGGCAGGGGCGCGGCGATGTCAAATATCACCTCGGCCACAGCGGCGACTGGACCACGGCGTCCGGCCGCCACATTCATCTGGCCCTGTGTTTCAACCCGAGCCACCTCGAATTCGTCAATCCCATCGTTCTGGGCCGGGTGCGCGCACGCCAGGACGGGGCAAATGACCCGGACCGGCGCCAGGTTTTGAGCCTGCTCATCCATGGCGACGCCGCCTTTGCCGGCGAAGGCATCATCCAGGAAACGCTCAATCTCGCGAAACTGGCCGGTTATACCGTCGGCGGCACGCTCCACATCATCGTCAATAATCAAATCGGTTACACCACGCCGCCTGAAGAATACCGGTCCACCCCCTATGCGACCGGCGCCGCCCATATGCTTCAATCGCCCATTTTCCACGTCAACGGCGAAAACCCCGAAGCGGTGGCCCGGGTGGTCCAGGTCGCCATGGATTTCCGCCGCGAGTTTCAAAGTGACGTCTTCATCGATATGTACGGTTATCGCCGTTGGGGCCACAACGAAACCGACGAACCGACGTTTACCCAGCCGCGTCTCTATCGCACCATCGCGCAACGCAAAAGTGTCCGCGAAAGTTATCTCGAGCATCTCCAGAAATTAAACGGCGTCACCGTTGCCGAAGCCGAGGAAATCGCCCGCAACCGGCACGACGACCTGGAACAGAAACTGAATGCCGCCGCCCAAAACGAATGCCCGGCCAAACCTGAATCGCGCGGCGGCTGGCACGATTACACCGGCGGCAGCGAACCTGCGGATGAACCCGATACCGGGGTGGAAGCCGGCCGGCTCGCCGAACTGCTCCAGCGGCTGACGGAAATCCCCGCCGGTTTCCATCTGCATCCCAAGCTGGAGCGGCCGCTGAAATTACGGCGGGAAATGGCGGCCGGGAAAATACCGCTGGACTGGGCTGCCGGGGAAATGCTGGCGCTGGCCACGCTGGCGGTCGAAGGCGTGCGTATCCGCTTGAGCGGCCAGGATACCGTCCGCGGTACGTTCAGCCATCGCCACGCCATTTTTTACGACCAGGAGCACGGCCATCCGTACCGGCCCTTGCAGCATCTCGCCAAAAACCAGGCGCCGGTCGAAGTGCTTAACAGCCCGCTGTCGGAAGCCGGCGCGCTCGGGTTCGAATACGGGTACAGCCTGGATTGCCCCGCCGGGCTGGTCCTGTGGGAAGCGCAATTCGGCGACTTCGTCAATGTGGCGCAGGTGATCCTGGACCAGTTCATCAGCAGCGCCGAGGACAAGTGGCAACGGCTGTCCGGCCTGGTCCTGCTCCTGCCCCACGGCTTCGAAGGCATGGGACCGGAACATTCCAGCGCCCGGATCGAGCGGTTTCTGACGTTGGCGGCCGAGGACAATATCCAGGTCGCCCAACCCACCACACCGGCCCAGTATTTTCATCTGTTGCGGCGACAGATCCGGCGGCGCTGGCGCAAACCGCTGGTGATTTTCACTCCCAAAAGCCTGTTGCGCCATTCCCGGGCGGTCTCCCCGCTGGAAGATTTTTCGACCGGCCGTTTTCAGCGCCTGCTGCCGGACCCGGTTGAGCCGCGCGAGGTCAAACGCATTCTGCTCTGCACCGGGAAACTGTTTTATGAGCTGGCCGCCTATCGCGATGAACATTGCCGCCGCGACGTGGCCATCATCCGGCTCGAACAGCTCTATCCGTTGCCCAACGAATCATTGGAACAATTGCTGCGGCCGTATGCCGATGAAACCCCGGCGCGGTGGGTTCAGGAAGAGCCGCTCAATATGGGCGCCTGGCGTTATCTCCACGAAAAATTCGGGCGACGCATCGCGGACCGTCTACCCCTGGCCATGGTCAGCCGGTCAGAATCCGCCAGCCCCGCCACCGGTTCGAGCGGGGCGCATAAACTCGAACAGGCCCGGCTCATCGCCAGGGCGTTCGGTGACCCGGCGCCGGACGCCGGTAAGGTTCCGGATTTAAAAACGAAGAACGATCCCGTCGCTTCGGAGGGGCGAGTTACACGAGCCCCCGATTCCAAAAAGCAAAGCCGGGGACTCGCGGAGCCCGCTCCTCCGAAAGGAAACCAGGATGCCCATCGAACTTAAAATTCCCCAGGTCGGCGAATCCATCGCCGAGGTCCAGATTGCCGACTGGTTGAAAAACGAAGGCGACGTGGTGGCAAAAGATGAAACAATCGCGGTCATTGATTCGGAAAAAGCCACGTTTGATTTGCCGTCGCCCGTATCCGGTACACTGGCCAAACGGCTGCGTCAGCAGGGCGATACGGTAAAGGTCGGCGAAACCATCGGGCAGATCGAACCGGGTGGTCCCGCGGAAAAACCCGGGGCGCCTGCGTCCCGGGCCGGAACAGAAAACCCGCCCGCACCGGCCAAAACGGAACAAGAAGAGCCGCCGGCGGGTACAGCGGAGAAAAAGGGGAAAGCCGATGCCGCCGAAGAGACAAAAGAGGTTGTACCGGATGAGCCGGCCCGGCCCGTGGAGTCGAAATCGACCGTGGCGGCCGGCCGCAACGAACGGACCGTGCCGATGAGCATGTTTCGCCGGACGGCCGCGCGGCGGCTGGTGGAGGCCAAACAACAAATGGCCCTGCTCACCACGTTCAATGAAGTGGACCTGTCCGCCGTGCAGGCCCTGCGGCACGAGTATCAGGAAGCTTTTGAAAAGCGTCATCAGACCCGGCTCGGCCTCATGTCGTTCTTCGTCAAAGCCGCGGTCGATGCCCTCAAACGGTTCCCCCAGGTCAATGCCCGCATCGATGGAGACAACATTGTTTACCGGGATTACATCGATATAAGCATCGCCATCGCCGGCGAACGCGGCCTGGTGGTTCCGGTTTTGCGCGATGTGGAACGGATGAGCTTTGCCGAGATCGAAAAGACCATCGCGGACCTGGCCAAACGCGCCAAAGATGCCCGGCTCAGGCCGGAGGAACTGGCCGATGGCACTTTTACCATCACCAACGGCGGCGTTTTCGGCTCGCTCTGGTCAACCCCGATTATCAACCCGCCGCAGAGCGGCATCCTCGGCATGCACGCCATCCAGGAACGCCCCGTCGCCGTCCAGGGCCAGATCGTGATCCGCCCGATGATGTACGTGGCGCTGACCTATGATCACCGTGTGGTGGACGGCCGCGAAGCGGTCCTGTTTCTGCAACGGATCAAGGAGATCGTCGAAAAACCCGCCCGGCTGTTGATCGGAATTTGATGAATGGCCGTAGCGTCGGCGCTGTGCGTCGATGTCGGGCCGGAGGCTCGACCCTACACGAGCCAGTCGTTGGCGCCCCGGCGGCGCGAGTCGCCCGGCGAAACCGCGGCCAACATTTCCGACCGATCGTTCATAAAAGAGAAGGTTGGTCCCGTTGCAGCGGCGAGACGCCATTCGCTGGTATTACAAAGGAAATCCACGCCGTATTTTTCCGCCTGTTGCCGCAAATCGCCCTCCACCGTGGACGACTCCGCCCCCGGCACCATCTGCCAGTTCAACAAGACCAGGACTGATGGCTGGCCCCCCTGCTTCTGGAACAACACGTTCTCGATCCAATCTTTGAGATGATCGGGCAGGAAATTGCCGCTGCCGACGGCGATGAGGATCATGTCCGACCCGATCCCCTGGGCGGCGGCCTGTTCCCAGAGACTGCGATTGCGCAGCGTATCAAATTTCCAGATTTCAGTTTCCATTTCGGACTTCGAATGAAATTGATCGACCAACCGCTTCAGCATCGCGGAGGCACGGATGCCGGTGACGAGGTCTTCGTGAAGCACAATAATTTTAAAAGGAGAACGGTCCATAACAATAAATCAATAAATCGGTTAATGAGTTGCGTTGGCTTTTTCAGACTTGGTAGCTGTTACAATGCCAATCGGTTTTCGAGTTTATTTCCAGAGAATTCCGCGGTTCCGTTTTTTCCGGAGAGGCAATCTGCACAGCCGGGATTTTCAAATTGCAACAACCGGCGTCCGAACACGTTCCAAAAATCCAACCCGTTCCCTGAAAATATTTCCCGGCAAATTGCATGGGCCGCGCCCGATCGGTTGCACATTGCAATCACCCGCCGGCGGCTCGTACCGGAATGCGAGTGACTTTCGCCTGGCACAGGTCTGGCTAAGAGTGGCAATGCCAACAGGGAGAGGGTTTTTATGCCTGAACAGGAAGTGATCGAACGAGCACGCGAAGATGCACGCCGGGGAAAATCCCCTTCCACGCAGGCCGGCGAATTTGTCCGCGAAGAATTCCACCATGTCCGGCAGGGAAAACACGGCGCCCGCTCGAGCCGTCAGGCTATCGCGATCGGCCTTTCCAAAGCCCGGCGGGCCGGATTAAATTTGCCGCCGCCCCGAAACGGGTCGGTTTCGGAAAAAGTCCGGAAACAGGTGCAACGGGACTTCGTCCGCGGCCAGCAGGAACCGGCGCGGAAACCAAACCGGACCCGCTCGCGGGCTGTGTTCCGGGTACTGCGAAGGGAAAGCCGGCCGGCCGCATCCACCAGGGCTTTGAGCCGCCAATCCCGCCGCGGCGCCCGAAGCCGAACGGCAGGAGAACGATCAACTGCCGCCCATCGGGCGGCCCGGACCCGAATGGCCGCCTGACGCGGAAGCAAACTGCCGGGACAAATTGAATTTGCAGGAGAAAAAGAAAGATATGAAGAAAAGAAACGCACTGATCACCGCCGCCGTTATTTCATTTTTCAGCCTGGGCGCCTGGGCTCAAAATTCGTATACGAGCACCACCACCCGCACCACCTCCGAACGGGACGGCCCGATCTTCCAGGCGGATGAGGTTTCCCTGGACCTGTTTGGCAGCGTTGCGGTGCCCCGCGACACCCTGTACAACATGTCATGGAATCGCCTCAACGATACCGGGCGGCTGGGAGCCGGCGCCGGCGTCAACTATTTCATGACCCGGTATATCGGGATCGGCGGAGACGCCTGGACCGAAAATACGGCGCAGCGGTTCATCGACAATACCTCGGGCAGTCTCATCATCCGCATTCCGATCGACGCGATCCATATCGCCCCCTACGGATTCGGCGGCGGCGGCTATCAATTCGATTATGACAACGCCGCGTTTCTTCATGCCGGCGCCGGCCTGGATATCCGCCTGACACACAATTTCGGATTGTTTGTGGATGCCCGGTATATCTGGCCGCGGGATCACGCTGATTTCGGGCTCGGCCGGGCCGGCATTCGCATCACGTTTTGACCGTCCGCCGGAAGCAGCGTATGCCTGGGCCGGAATTTTCGTCCCGGGTTCGTCCCTGCCCATTTCGTTCCGGGCTATGGCGGAAACCGAATCACCTTCAGCGTCATCGCCGCCGGGGTGATTCGGGATGATTTTGGGGCCGGCGGGATCCAGACGCGGTGCCGGTTAAATCCGGACGATAATTCGCTTATTCCCAATGGCCGCGGTCATAGTAATACTTGCCATCGCGCTCAACATATCGGCCCGGCACCCAAACGGCGCCCGTGTGCGGCGGCTGTTCCCAATGGCCCTGGTCCCAATGCCAATGCCCCTGCCAGACCCACCCGCCGCCAATCCAGACATAGTCCGGCCCCGGTGATTCAGTGGCGGCTTCAACCCTCGGCGGCGGTGGCGGCTCATCCACCACCACTTGCGGCCCGGCATTGTAAGCCGAAGTCGTTGTGGTCTCCGTCACGGTCCGTTCCCGATCCGCACAACCGGCGGCCAGGAGCGGCACGGCCAATGTCACCAACGTTCTTTTCAGCTGCCTTAATAGTTGCATAGCTTCACTCCCATCCATCGATTATTGAAAACCCTTGGCCGATCCATCGGTTTCCATAATCCTCCCCGCAGTCGCATCCTGCCTTTTCCCAGCCTTGGTCATGCCATGCGGATTTCTCAAGGTATTTCAAAAATTCCACCGGCGGCCAGTTGCACTTCGCAGAGAACGTCCGCCCAAAATGCAATGAGCGCACCGGGGCCGGAACGCCGGATTTGCGCATTAGCGATGTTGAATCAGGCTGGAAAATTTTTCCGAAAGGCAGTTGAGCGTTCTGCAACGGAAAACAAATCGCGCTTGTGCGATTTGCAAAGACGTTGGAGCCGCTCCGGCTCAAATCCCCTTTAAATCCGCATTGGTATGGGGCTTGCGGAAGATGGGTTATGAAAAAGAATTTTGTTTCTTCACCAGGCGGAGTCCGTTCGATCCGCTTGCGGAGAAGAGCGCCATCGGCGGGTGCCGCTTTGACCGGTCTCCTGCTCGGTGGCCTCCTCACGCTGTCGGCGGGCGAGCTGTCCAACGGCGCCGAATCGGCGCCGGCCCGGGGACGTCAACATCCGTCGTATCAGGTCTTCGTCGCCCAAACCCTTTTGCCGCCCATTTACGCACCCGACAAATCCACGATCGTCGTCGACGGGAAGGAAATCAGCCTCCGCCGGAATGATCCGCAGCCAGGCAACAAAAAAAGCGCGGTGGCCGATCATCTGGGTATTCCGGTGCCGGTGCTCAACCAGGCGCTGGAACAGGCGTCGAGCAACCCGGCGTTCGATGCGGATCAGGCGGCCCAACAATTTCGCACCGCGGTGCTCGACTACAAATATCTGCAGGACCGGTGGACCCGGTATCATCCGCCCGCCGGCACGGAACAGCTCAAAGCCAAGACCCATGCGCTTCAGATCCTGCAGGACGGCCAGATCACCAAAGCCTGGGAAATGTTCATGGCGTTGCCACGGCCGCAACCGCCGTCCGGATTTCGAGTCGTCAACGCCGGGACGTGACCGTTAACCGCCTTTGCCCCCCTTCAGCCAACGCGCCGGCCGGTCGCCAGCGTGTGAAGCATCCGCGCCGCACCCGCGAGGGGAAGGGGCCGCGAACCAAGCTTTTCCGAACAGATAATCAGCTAAATCCTCTTCGTCGGGCTGCAATCTGCAAGGATACCGTCCGGCCAGTGTGCGATTTGCCACCGGAGCAGAATCCAAAATGCCGGAGGCAACCATAATCCGGGTTGGTATGCCATCGGCTAAAAAATCGGAATGATTAGAAAACTGGCGGCAGGCGGGTACCGCCTTGATTCGCGGAAGTTGAATCCCCAAACCGGCCAGCGCCGGAATCCGGGCACCTTCCGGAGCCGGGCGGCGGCCCGGAAACACGAACGCGAGGTGCAATTTTTAAAATGGCACGGCTGAAACCGCCGCTGAAAATGAGATGAATGACCACGTTTATAAATTGATTGAACTTGTCGGCACGTCCACCACCTCGGTGGAGGACGCCGTCAACCAGGCGCTCCAACGCACCGGCGAAACCATTCATAAACTCCGCTGGTTCCAAGTCAGCGAAATTCGCGGGGAGATCGATCACAACAAAGTGGCCCATTGGCAGGTGACCCTGAAAGTGGGATTTACCGTGGAGGACCGGCGATGAAGCCACGAACCGGACACCGGACCCGGGGCCGGAACCCATCCCGTTACTGGTCGGCGGCGGTGACCCGACACAGCAATGCCCTGGACCTGCAAAGCCGGGTATTCACGCTGACCAACCCGCGCCAAATCGCCGCCTCACTGAAACGCTCAGCGGAAAACAGTCGCCGGCGCAAGGGCGGCCCGTATCAATCCGCCATGTCCATGCTGAACTTTTATATCAATCGCGCCGGCCGGAATCTGCCCGGGAAGCAAAAAGCGGTTCTGGGCCGCGCCAAAAAAGAACTCCAAAAAGCCTTCCACCCGTCGACGTGATGCCCGCCACAGGGCCGGGGCACTTGGAACGGAATAGGCCGATTCAATTGATCTGTCTCACCGACTGCAATTTTCCGTCCACGCCAAAGGACAGCCTGAGCACCCGGTCGGGATAACCGGTGCTCGTGCCGACGCCGGTGCCGACGGCGCTGCCGCCCCCATAAAAACCCGTGCCCACGCCAAAACTGACCCCGCCGCCGTGACGATGGGTGATCCAGTCTGCCACCGTGGCGCCGTCGCTCAACTTTGCCGTCTTGTCCGGCGGCCCAAGCTCGGCCACGGCCTGGTCATAGGTATAATTTCCGATGCGCTGGTTCCAGTCCACTTTTGGGGTGCTCCGGCAACCGCACAAGACCATGGCCGAAAATACCAGCAATACGCCCAGCGCAGCCGCCCATTGAATTGAAGTCTTAACTCCCATGGCGGTAACATAGCCAATTTTCCACCCGATGCCAACCGCCGCGATGGTGTCCATGGGGGCGGCCGGGGTCGCGCTGCGACCCGACTGCACCTCGCAGCGCGAGGCGCACCACCTCGGAAGTCCCCCCTCGGCTCTAAACCGGAGTGCCGATCAATTCCCGCACGAATGCTTTGATGGCCGTCAGCATGAATTGAACCGCCACCGCCGCCAGGAGCAATCCCATGATACGGATGGCGATGCTCATGGCGATCGGGTTCAACCAGCGCGCTCCGCGCACCGCCAGACGGAAGATCACATAACTCGCCAGCGACACGGCGATGATGCAACCGTACAGCGCGAAGTGTTGGGGAACCGTTTTGGCTTCGTTCTGCAACAGAATGGTCGTGGAAATGGCGCCCGGGCCGGCCAGCATCGGGATCGCCAGGGGAGTGATCGCGATGTCGTCCTTTTCCGTTCCCGCCCGTTTTTCCTCGCGCGTCTCCTGCACGCGCGAACGTTGCACCCGCAACATATCCAAAGCAATGATGAGCAGAACGATGCTGGCGGCAATCTGGAAGGCCGGCAGGGTGATGCCGAAAATTCTGAAGATAAACATCCCGGCCGTGGAAAACAGAATCAGCACCAGGGCCATGGTCAAACACGCAATACCTGCCGTGCGCAGACGCTCAGCCGGCGTGTCGTCCGGCGTCATGGCCAGGAACGCCGGCGCCGTCGCCAGCGGATCCGCAATCACAAACAACGAGCCCGCCGCCAGCAGGATGTATTCAGTCAGCGTCACTCGCCGGATGTTATCCGCAGCGGCGCCATTTCGCAAATGCGGGAATGCGAGGCAGTGAGTCTGTTTGGCGGGGCGAGGCTGCTGACGAGCCGGCTAGCGAGTACGCTCGCCTCACCGGAAAAGTAAATTGAACACTACCGAAGGGGACCAGGTCGGAGCAAAAAACGAAGAAGGAAATTTTACCGTTTGCAGGCGGCCGGGCCGCAACACCGGTTCACGGCGTCGATCAGTTCCTCGGGCAAAAATGGCTTTTGCAGCACATCCGTTGCCCCGAGCCGGCGCGCAACATCCAACAACGGCTGCGCCAGGGTATCGCCGGACATGGCGATAATCGGAATATCCGGGGCCAGGTTCCTGAGCTCTTTAATGGTCTCCAATCCCTCCCGGTTGGGCATGAACAAATCCAACAGCACCAAGTCCACCGGCGCGGCATGATATCGCATCATCCCTTCCGATCCGTCGGCAGCCAGAACTACATCATAACCAGCCGATCTGAGGATCTCTTCAATCAGAGTCCTCGTATCCGCTTCGTCATCCATGACCAGGATTCGCAACATGTTGAGGGAATGCTATTTCCCGTCTCACTAATACGGATAGAAAGATACAATCTGTCAAAGCCCTGTCCAAATCCACGGATTAAAATAATTGTAAGTAGCTGTTTATAATCATCTTATAGTTAATATAAAATTGGCGGAAAAAGTTCTGAAAGCCGGTTTTCCCGGATTGGGAGAGGCGGTCATCCTCTCGCCGGGGCGATCGAGTGGGAACCTGGGCGCACGGCAAACCGTGGCCCGGGCCTACGCCGCGACAGGTTGGGCGGCGGCCTGGTCGGCTTTTCGCTGGCGCAGCGTCTTGAAAAATTCAAATCCTTCGCGCACGCGACGGATCAGGACATTCTTGTCCTCCAGCATGGTTTTGACGATGCGCAGGATCGGTTTGGGGCGGAAATAATAGGCGCGATAGAAGCGGTCCACTTCCTCGAAAATCGTTTCCTTGCTCAGGCCGGGATATTCAATCGTGCTGCTCTGATAACCTTCATCACCCAGCAGGTCGGTTTTTTCCTTCTTCGCAAACCAGCCGTTTTGCCGGGCCTGCTCGTACAATTCCGTGCCGGGATACGGCGCGGCGAGGCTCACCTGGATGCTGAACACGTCCAGTTCCTTGGCAAAATCCAGCGTCTGCTGGATCGTCTCTTTCGTTTCCACCGGCAGCCCGAGAATGAACGTGCCATGGATGATCACTCCCAGTTGATGGCAGGCTTTGGTGAACCGGCGCATTTCCTCGACGGTCACGCCTTTCTTGATGCGGCTGAGGATTTCGTCATTGCCGCTTTCATAACCCACCAGAAAGAGCCGGAGGCCATTGTCCTTGAGCAGCTTGATGTTGTCGTAATCCAGGTTCGCCCGGCTGTTGCACGACCAGGTCAGCCCGAGCGGCGAAATCTTTTTGGCAATCTCCCGCGCCCGCGGCAGGTTGGCCGTGAAGGTGTCGTCGTCGAAAAAATATTCCTTCACCTCGGGGAAAAGTTTTTTGAGATGGGCCATTTCGTCGGCGACATTTTGCGCCGACCGGACGCGGTACTTGTGTCCGCCGATGGTCTGCGGCCAGAGGCAGAACGTGCATTGCGCCGGGCAGCCGCGCCCGGTGTACAGGCTCATGTACGGGTGATTGAGGTACCCGTTGTAATATTTCTGCACGTCCACGTCGCGGCGGTAGATGTCTCCCACCCACGGCAACTCGTCCAGGTTCGGGATCAGCTCTCGCTCGGGATTGTGGCGGATCTTGCCGTCCTTGTCCCGGTAGGAAAGCCCGGGGATGGCCGGCAGCTCGCGTCCTTCGGCGACTTCCTTGCAGGTGTAATCGAATTCCTTGCGGCCGACCCAGTCGATGGCCGGCGATGCCTTGAGTGTCTCGGTGGGCAGCACGGCGGCGTGCGCGCCGACGAAACCGATTTTCGTGCCCGGCTTCTGCTGTTTGATGGCCTCCGCCACCCGGCAGTCGTTTTTCAACGAAGGCGTGCTGGTGTGGATGATGACATGGTCAAAATCTTTCGCGATGAGCAGGCATTCATCCTTGCCGATGTTGTGCGGCGGACAGTCGAGCAGCCGGGAATTGGGCGTCAGCGCCGCGGGCAGCGCCAGCCAGGTGGGATACCAGTAGCTGGTGACTTCGCGCACCGTCTGGTAACGCGCCCCGGCGCCGCCGTCGAATCCGTCGAAACTCGGTGGTGAAAGATACAGGGTTTTGCTCATGGCATTAAATCCGTCCGGCAGGTCCGCGGTCCGGCTTTATTCCGGCCGGGCGTCGGTTTTCTTTGTCTCCCCGGTTTTGGCCGGTAAATCACCGCGGTCGGACGCGTCGGTGGTGCCGCAAACCGCACTGACGTGCGCCTCATGCGTCGCGTCGGGCTTGCGCGAAAACGCCGCCTGCGCGCCGTTCATCGCGGCGCGGGGCGAGTTGATGGCCGCCTTCGCCTCGGCGAGATGGCCTTTGCCGATGGACACGCCGTTGAAGACGCGTTTTTCCAGATCGGACGAGTAAGGATGCGGTTTCGGCCGCGGCCAGAAATTGTATTTGATGTTTTTCCAGTTGTCGCCGCTCTGGTAATTGGTGCCGAGCGCGCCACTGGGGTCGTAACCGCAATGGACCATGCAGTTCTCGCAGCGCGGGTCGCGGGCGACGCCGTCCACCACGCCATATTTATTCCAGTCCACCTTCGTCAGCATCTCCTGGTAACCGCCGTAATGGCCGTCGGTCATCAGATAGCACGGCGCTTTCCAGCCTTTGATGTTGTACGTGGGAATCGCCCAGGCAGTGCAGGTCAGCTCGCGTTTGCCGGCCAGAAATTCCTGGTACACCGGTGTGCCGAAAATCGTGAACGCCTTGCCCCAGTCGAGGATCTTCGCAAATTTCTGCCGGGTCATTTTGCGGGTCAGAAAGAAATCCTCCGGCTGTTTGCCCAGGCGCGTGACCATGTCCTTTTTGGCCGCGTCATATTCGTAGCCGGGCGAAATCGTATGGCCGTCCACTTCCAGCGAGCTCAGGAACCGGAACATGTCCTCGATTTCCTGCCCATCGGTCTCTTTATAAACCGTGGTGTTCGTCGCCACCTGGTAGCCCAGGATTTTCGCCATCCGGATTGCGTCAACGCATTCCTTGAACACGCCCTCGCGCTCGACGATCAGGTCGTGCGTGAATTCAAGTCCGTCCACGTGCACGTTCCAGTACATCCATTGCGTCGGGCGGATGACGATTTTTGCCCGGGCGGCGGCCGAGGACTGGCGGATGGTTTCGGCGTCCTTCTCGGAAATCAGTTTTTCCGCGAGCAGCGTCTTTAACTTCGGCTCCAGGGCCGGCGTATAAATCGCGGCGAGATAATCCTTCATTTTCTTCCGCATGAACATGCCGTTCGTGCAGACATAAATGACGCGGTTCTGCTCCAGGAGACCGGCCACCAGTTCCTCGATCTTCGGATAGATCAGGGGTTCGCCGCCGCAAATGCTGACCATGGGCGCGTCGCATTCCCGGGCGACGGCCAGGCATTTTTCCAGCGGGACCATGTCCTTGAGATTGGTGGAATACTCGCGGATGCGCCCGCAGCCGGTGCAGGTCAGGTTGCAGGTATGCAACGGTTCGAGCTGCAACACCATGGCAAACTTCGGCGTCCTGCGCAGCTTATGCTTGATGATGTGGCTGGCGATTTTCTTCGTCAGGGCGAAAGGAAAGCGCATAATAGGGCATCAGTCGGCAACCGCGAGCCGGGTTGGCACGGGGACCGTGCTCAACGGCACGGGTGGGGCGGCCGGAGGATCGGCCTTCACCCCGGGAAGAAAAAACGTCGCCGGCGAAACTGTGCCGCCGACGTTGACGCCGGAACAGCCGGCACCTAAAGCCAGCAACAAAGCCAGCATTGCCAGCCGCAGCAAATTGACATTTAATCTCACCTGCCAAGTATAAATCAGCCTGTCGCAATGGCAACTGTTAATTCAAAAGATGGAGATCGTTAATTTCAGGGTCAGACCGACACCGGGCGCCGGCGCCGGGGCCGGGTTCTGGCTCATGGTCATCGCCGGCGGAATGGTTTTTGGCAGCGATCTCTCCCGAGCGGATTTTGCCGCGCGTGCCCGGGCGGATTGCCAACGGGCGCAGGCCCGGTACCAAGCCGACACCGATAATCCGGAGGCGGCCCGGCAATTTGCCCGGGCCGCTTTTGACTGCCATGATTTTGTGACCAACAACGCGCAGCGGGCCGAACTGGCGCTGCAGGGCATTGCCGCCTGCCGGCACGTCGTGGAGCGCAACTCCAACTCCGTTCCCGGCCATTATTATCTGGGCCTCGAACTCGGCCGGCTGGCGGACACGAAACGGAACGTGGCGGGATTGAAATTGGTGCGGGAAATGGAACGCGAATTCCGGGCGGCCGACACGCTGGACGAACATTACGATTACGCCGGTCCGGCGCGCTGCCTGGGTCTGCTGTATCGCGACGCGCCCGGCTGGCCCATGAGCATCGGCAGCCGGCGCCGGGCGCGCGAATGGCTGGAACGGGCGGTAAAGCTGGAACCGGATTATCCCGAAAACCGCCTGTACCTCGCCGAATCGTACTGGCAATGGAAGGACCGCGAAGCCGCCGGCAATGAATTGAAACGGCTCGACGCGCTCTGGCCGTCAGCACGCACGAACTTCACCGGCGAGGCATGGGAATACAGTTGGGTCGATTGGTCCGCCCGCCGCGACGCCGTGCGCGAAAAAATCGACGCGGCCCAGACCAAAAAGCCGAAGAATTCCGGAGACTGAACTTTTCTGTGGCATAATTCGAGCCTTTGGGTATTTTGTACGAAAGTTATCGGGCTTAAAGACTGGCATGGCTAAAAAAATCATCGCGGCGCTGGCCGATTCAGGTCTGTTCCTTCGGGAATGGCTGGTCGACCCGCAACGGACCGGGTCCGTGGCGCCCAGTTCGCCCCAGTTGGCCGCTGCCATGGCGCGCTGGCTGCCTGCCAATCCGGAAAGTTATGTGCTCGAACTCGGTCCCGGCACCGGCGCCGTCACCGAAGCCCTCATCGAACATGGATTGCGCGAGGACCGCCTCGTTGCCATCGAAAAGAATCCCACGCTGGCCCGGCTGTTGCACCGCCGCTTTCCCAACGCCCAGATCGTCACCGGTGATGCCTGGCAACTCGACACGTTGTTGCAGGAACGGCCGACGCCGATCCAATCGGTCGGCGCGGTCATTTCCAGCCTGCCGCTGCTGAATTTTTCCGTGGAAGACGCCGAGAAACTCGCCGAAAAAATCCGGCACGTGCTCGAGCCGCAAGGCAATTGGGTGCAATACAGTTACCGCATCCACAAACGGCGCACGCGCGGCACCTCGCGCTTCCGGCTGCTGGCCTCCAAAATCGTCTGGTTCAACCTCCCGCCCGCCCGGGTGAACGTCTACCGGAAATAAACGTAGCGGCGACTCGGCAGAACGCCGCAAGCATCGCGCTTTGACCGGGGAATTCTTTTGCCCAAAACCCGCCAGCTCTCCTCCACGCAAAAAGCGGGCCGATTTGACTTGCGGCGGCAAGCGAAGCACCACTCCGCTTTGGATGGGCACCCGAACGTCAGATCACGGCTTTTCCGGCACCTCGATCACGTCGCCGTCGCGAAGCCAGAAATTGGGCGGCGAATTGGGATTTGAGCAATCCACCGTCCATGCGCGCGGCTTTCCTGTCGCGGCGTCGCGCCGTTTCACGGTGACGCGCGAAAGGTCCGAAGAGGCGAGCAGCAATTTGGAATTGTCCAACACGGGCCACAACATGAACGGCTCGAATTCGAGCAGGCTGATCATGGGCTGAACTGAGCCGGATGGAGAAATCATACGCCTGTAGCGCACGTAATCGAAACTTCCCGGCATGATTTCTTCCACCTGCGGTGCGACGATCATATTTGTCGTCTGGCCGTTCACAGTGATTTTCAAATGACGCGTCAGGCAGTTTTTCAATGTGAATAATTCGTTCGTGGACAATCCCGGCCAAGGTTCGTTGATGACGTGGTCGGCTTCGGGAATTTCCACCACATCGCCAAATTGCAGCGGCACGTCGCCGGCACAATCGCCGGAATCGAACGACCGGACGAGATTGATTTTCAAATCTTGCCAATTGGTTCCGGTGGCGGACGGACGATGAATGATGATCCGGGTGAAATCGGGAAAAGTCAGTGAATTCTCCATACCCGAGCTGCCTGCGCCGTAGGGCGCGACCCGGAGACGCGACCCGCGGCCGGCTGAAGCGGCAGAAGCGGTGAGCAAATCGTATTGCACGCCGAGCAGGTCGAACAAAGTGAAATGGTTCCAGTCGTTGGTTCCCTTGTAAAGAATCGCCGCCGAATACCTGGGCGAGGGGCGGCTGACGGTGATGCGGTCCCAATCCGGCAGGATGTCCAGCGCGCCGTATTGGCGCAGCAATGCAATCAGTTTTCCCACCAGTTCTTTTTGTTCAGCCGGGACGTTCTGGCCGCCGGAGGGATTTCCAAAACGGCCGGACCAATAATTGTTCTGAAGCGCTCTTTTGACCAGTTCCAGCGGCGTGCTCCCATCGTTGTCCCGCACATTTGGATTGGCCTTGTAATCAAGCAACAGGCTGAAAATCTTTTCGTCCGCCAGTTCGAACGCCGCCCAGTGCAACGGAGCATCGCCTCGAGCATCCGGAAGATTGGGGTTTGCGCCGTGTTTCAGCAGCATTTCCACGGCAACAACATGATTTTGGCCCACCGCAGTATCCAACAACGTCCGTTTGATGGTCTGATTGTTGATGAAGTCAGTTTCATCAGACGCATCAACTTTTGCACCCGCGTCGAGCAAAACCTCGAGAACGTTGGTGTGGGACAACGCGCTGAACAACAATGGACGTCCATCGGTTTGCGAATTATTCGGGTCGGCTTTGAATTTCAAAAGAAGTTGCACCATGGGAAGCTGGTTCATGTCAATTGCGAGCCACAATGGAGTAGCCCAACCACGATTATTATTGGGATATACACTTTGGCCAAATCCCCAACTGGGTTGCCAGTCAAGTTCTCCTTTTGCATTTGGATTCGCCCCGGCCTGCAGGAGTAATTGGGCGGATGCGGCGTCCTTTTTGTTGATGGCGCAGAGCAACGGCGCGTCCAACGTACCGCCGTTGGGATCGGCCTTCGCCGCCAGCAGCTGCTTCACCATTTCCGGCGAACCGCTCCAAGCGGCGAAACTTAACGGTGTTCGCCCGCCGTTGTCCTCGACGTTTGCATCCGCGCCCGCCGCCAGAAGCATTTGCAGGATTTTCGGCTGGTTGTGCTCCGCCGCCAAAGCGAGCGGCGTTAATCCGGAATCATCACGCGCGTTCACGTCCGCCTTGTTCGCCAGCAACACTTCAGTGACGGCTTGGAAACCTTCTTCCACCGCCGTGCCCAACGGCGTTTTCCCGTGCCAGGCCTTCGCATTAATATCTGCCCCCCGCCCCAAAAGGAATTCCACCATCGCGCGATTGCCCGCGTTCGCCGCCTGGTTCAAAGCGGAGACCTTGCCGGCATTCACGTCCGCTCCGTGATCCAGCAAAAATGCCGCGACCTTGAGCCAGCCGTTGATGGCCGCCTTTTCCAGCGGCGTATGTCCATGCTCGTCCGGCGCATTGATCAGGTCCGGGCTGTTCTGAATCATCGTCTGAATGCGCTGGATTTCCTGGTCTTCGTCGCCGAGAGCAGGAGCGACTCCACTTGCTGACATTGTTTGACCTGCGCGGGCCTGCTGAATAGCCGATTCAAGACTCTTCAAACGGATTTCTTGAAAATCCAAAATTTGCTGTCGAGCTTTTTCCACGGCCTGTTCATGTTCCTTTAGTATTCTTTCGGCGTCCTTAACCCTTTCAGGAAGCCCAGAAGCCTCAGCTTCCCGGAGCCCGGCTTGTTCTGGTGTATCCATTGCAAGCTCCATGCGCAGGTTTTCCGCAAGGTCCTTGTTGTCGTTGAAAAGCTCAGCGATGATTTCATTATTTGTTTCCTGGCGGGCCTGCTCGAGTTGAGCCGCCAGCAGGGCACGTTGACTCTCCAGGTTGTCCAGCACCGCGCCACCATCCGCCGATACGGAAGCGCCGGTGGGATTCTTGCTGACGATGGCCTGGAGCCGTTCCTGGAAACGGGGTTGCGACGAAACGCCCAGCCCGGCCAGGTTCTGCCGGCTCAAATTGACCAGGGTCGGCTGGTCGCCAAACTCGCGGATGATGCGTTGGTACTGCGCGACGGCGTCGTTGGTTTTGCCCTGCGCGCGGTAGCATTCGCCCAGCCGGAAGATCGCCGTGGCCGCCACCTGCCGGTCCCGGTCGAACTGGGTCGCCAGCCACTGGTAATTGGAGATGGCGGCGTCCAGATTGCGGTTGGCCTCCTCCTCAAATAATCCCTGTTGCAGCGCCGTCGTGAGGCTGTTGGTCTGACCGAAGGCGGCCGTAAGTGCGAGGAAAACAACTCCGATCAGGAATTTAATTTTCATAAACCGAATGGTTCCATCGTGCCGGATCGGCCGGCGCCGGTTGTCATGCTTTTGCAAAATCGGGGGAACATTCAACGCTCAACATTCAACCTCGAACGCCCAATCCAACCGGCCGCGTTTCATTCGATGTTCGGCGTTGAATGTTCAACGTTCGATGTTTCATTTGGTTTCCAGACGGTATCCCACGCCGTGCACCGTCGTGATCCAGCGCGGCCGGTCCGGATCCGGCTCCAGCTTGGCGCGCAGGCTGGCAACGTGGTTGTCCACCGTGCGCGTCGTCGGGAACGCCGCATACCCCCAGACCGCGTCGAGAAATTTCTCGCGGGTGACCGGTTCGCCTTCGGCCTCGGCCATCAATCGCAACATGGCGAATTCCTTGGCCGTCAGGTGGATGGATTTTTTGCCGCGCACGGCCGTTTGGCGGACCAGGTTGATTTCGATTCCGCCCAGCTGCAGTTTGTCCGCCGCCTTGCTCTGCCGCTGGAGCCGCCGCAGCAGCGCCCGCACCCGGGCAAGCAGTTCGTCGGTACTGAAGGGTTTGACCAGGTAATCGTCCGCCCCGACGTCCAGTCCGGCCACCCGGTCCTCGATTTGTCCCTTGGCGGTCAGCATGAGCACCGGCACGGCAAGCGACAGGCGGCGCAATTCGGCGCACAGGGCGAACCCGTCGAGCTTCGGCATCATGATGTCGAGCAGGACGAGGTCGGGCTTTTCGTCGAGCGCGCGCCGAAGGCCGCTCTCGCCGTCGGCTGCCGTCAGCACGCGATAACCTTCCGCCGCGAGCAGGTCGGTCAGCGCCGTCCGCATCGGCGCCTCGTCTTCGATGATCAGGATGCGTTCCATTTGAAAAAAGGGGGAAACGTCGAACATTCAACATTCAACGTCGAATACCCAAGGTTCGGCCCATCCGCCGCCATCTCTTCATTGGAAGTTGGGCGTTGAATGTTGAGCGTTGAATGTTGAATTTTCATTTTTTGATCGGCAATTCGATGGCAAACCGGCTGCCCCGACCGGGCGCGCTCTGCACCCGGACACGACCGCCGTGGGCCTCGACGATGTGTTTGACGATGCTCAGGCCGATTCCAACACCTTCCGTCTCGCGCCGCAACTCGGAACCGCGCCGGTAAAACCGCTCGAAAATCCGCTCGTGCTCGGACGCCGGGATGCCCGGCCCCTGGTCGGTCACAAACAGGGCCAGCCGGGGATGGAGAATGGAGGATGGAGAATGGACGGGCGCATCGTTCTCGTCCTTGTTCTTCGTCCTCATCCTCGAATCTGATGGAGTGGCCGGAGTCATTTCCAACCCAACCGTTACTGTCCCGCCTTTCGGCGAATGTTTGACGGCATTATCCATCAGGTTGACCAGCGCCTGCTGGATCGCCCGCCCGTCCATCTTGAATTCGATGTTGGGTGTTGAATGTTCAATGTTGAATGTTTCCAATTGCAGGTTCACCCTTCTGTCCGCGGCGCGGGGCTGCATCAATGCCACGGTCTGCCGGAGCAGCGCCATTACGTCGGTCGACTCGAACTCGTATTGTTTGCGGCCCTGTTCGATGCGGGAGAAATCCAGCACGCTTTCGACCAGTGCCGACAGGCGCCGGCATTCCTGCACGATGAAGCTGAAATACTCCTTTTGTTTGTGCGCTTCGGGCACCTTCGCGCCTTCCAGGTTTTCGGCCATGAGCCGGACCGAGGCGATGGGCGCGCGCAATTCGTGCGAGACGCTCGAGACGAAATTCGTTTTCAATTCGCTCAGTTCCTGCTGCCGGCGGAACGAACGCCACGCCGCGAACAGGCTCATCACCGCCGCGGCCGCCGCGCCGACGATCAGCGCCCCGAACAGCCACGTGCGCTGGCGCTGGCGCGCGTAGAGGATTTCCGGGCTGGCCAGCAGAACGCGGACGTGAAATGGAAAGGTGTGCCCGATCACCGGGAGATCTTTCATCTCACCATCGGCCTGACCCAGCAACAGGAAGGCGCGATCCGTGCCGGCCGATTGGCGGTCAGCCCAGACGATCTTTTCACCGCCGAACTCAAACTCCTCCCGCGCGTAAGGCAGCAGCGAGATGCCGGCCCGCTCCGCCGCCGTGGCAAACACATTTTTCACCAATGCCAGGGGGAACAGGAAATAGGTATAATGGCTGTCTGCCGCCGGCGTGCTGTTGGTCGGCGCCGTCCAGAGGTCACTGAGGAATATCAAATAGGTTCCCCGACGGGAATCCACCCGGAAGAGCGCCGGAGTCCAGGTGTTGGTCGGGTATTGTTCCCGGAAATCATCCAGCACTTCCCGCCCGGCTTCGTCGGCATCCCACCAGGCTTTCAGCGTGGCGGTGTTGGTTGCGGAAGTGGTCCCGCGGCTGACGCGTTCCACTTCCGCGATCAGGCGCGGTGAGAACCATGAAGGCCGGCAGCTGATGGCCCAGGCGATGGACTTGAGGGATTTCTGCGGCACACCGGCGCCGGCCGGCATCCGCCGCAATGCCTGGTACCAGATCAGTTGTCCGACCGGGAGGCCCGCTTCAGTCAACTGGTCCGACTGGCTCCACGTCGAAGCGGCGAATTGCGCGGCAGCATCCGGGGCGGGCAGGTCGCGCGTTCTGACCAGCAGCAGCAGATACTCCGCATTGGCCCGCGCGCCATGCGGCGGCCTGGACGCGATAAAGTCCTGCAGATCCGACTGCGCCGCCGCCGGATCCCGGTTTACCAATTCCGTTTCTTTGATTGTCTGCCACAGGCGCTGTTGCTCCGGGCTCAGTTGTCCCAGCCAGTCCGGTATGTGCGGCAACCTGGATTCCGCCGTCAGATATATAAAACCATCAGCCGGCGGCAACGTGGACAGATCCAGGTATGGATTGGCCTGTTGCCAGGCCTTGATGTATTGCCAGGCATTGCTTTCCGAAGCGGCGCCGCCGGCCCATTGGGACTGGCCCAAATCGGCGGTCCGGTTGGCGTGCAACTCGAAGCTGGCGTTGCGGTAATCGCGCAACAGTTCAGCGCCGCCGGTCGCGATGGCCCGGGCCAGTTGTTGCGCCAGGACGGCGCCGGACTGGCGTGCCTCCTGTTCCGCCAGCAACCGGTCCTGGCGCAGCGAATACAATCCGAATCCGGCCAGGCCCGACACCGGCAACAGAATAAAGACCGCCTGCCAGAACAGCAGCGGCAATGGCTTTGATTGGGTCGGCACAAAATCCGGGTGCTCCCGCCACTGCCGCCGGGCCCGGAGAAACGAGAACAGCAGGCACCCGAACGCCGCGGCCATCAGCAGAACCGGCCAGATTCTTTCGAAAAACGGCCGATGACGCTGCAACGCGGCAATCGCCATCGCCGCCAGAAGAATTCCATAGGCAATGACCACACTGCGCAGGATTTGGCAGCGGCGATGCAGGTCATTCGGGATGCGCGCCTGAAGCCGGCGGCCGTACCCGCCGGCCGCCAGGCAGACCAGCACGAACAACATCACCAGCATGAAGATAAGGATGCCGTCAACCATGGTTTGCCAGGCCGGGAAAACGCGGGCCTGCGAATTTCATTACTCCCAGCCTGCGCCAACGGCAAGAGCCAGTTGTCACGGTTTTGCAAAATGAAACCGGTTTTCCGGCCTGACCCGGGAACCAGACAGGCAAACGGGCGGTTTCCAGAAGTTGAAAACCACCCGTGTAAGTCCAATGATGCCTCCTTGTTCAGAAGCCGCCGGGGCCTTCTGCATTCCCTGCAGGTTAAACACCGCTCAAAGCGATTTGTCACGCTTTTGTAAAAAAACCGTCAAACGTCGGACCCGCCAATCAGTGCACCGCCGCGGCGTTGAGCCGGGCAACCAGGTCCTGAGCTTCCTGGTCGCTGAAGTTCCCGGTGATTTGCATTTTACCGCCGGAGATTTCCGATTGCACGACCGGCGCCGAATACAGCCGGCCGTTGAGGACCATGGCCAAATGTTGATGAAGGTACTCATGGGTGACCTCGGCAAATTGCTTCCGGCCGGCGTCATTCAGGGTAACCTCGATCTGCGGCGAGCCGAGCCGGTCCCGCGTCACTGTGGCGGATTGCACGCCGGTTTGGTCGAGCAGGACGGTTTTCCGGACGTTGAATGTTTCCGGCGGCGGATTGAGGGAAACGCGCGTCAGCGGTTCGGTATCATCCGCCGGAGCATCCAGCACCCGCCGGAATTGTAGCACCGCCGGGTCGGACGGATGGCCAATGGCGCCGTTGATTTTTACCGCGAGATCCTGCGCCTCGGTTTTGCTGAAGCTACCGGTGATTTCCACCCGACCGCCGGTGATTTCCGATTGAATGACCGGCGCCGAATACAGCCGGCCGTCGATGACGATGGCCAGGCGCTCGTGCAGGTGCTCGCGGGTCACGTCGGCAAATTGCTTTCGGCCGGCGTCGGTGAGGTTGATTTGAATTTGCGGCGCGCCGAACTGGTCCTGGATAACGCCGGCCGATTCGACGGCAGTTTGATCCAGCAAGGCGGTTTTCTGAACGTTCAAAGTCTCCGGCCGGGCGGGATGGCTCCAGAAACCAACTGCCGCCATGGCTTCTGTGTCCTCCGCCGGTGTATCGGCGACCGGGCGGATCTGCAAGGTTCCGGGTGAAATCGTCTGCGTCACGGCAGCGTGCGGTTTAAAAGCGGCGTCACCGGGCGGTTCAAAGCCCACCGCCTTTGATCCGGCGGAAACTTTCTTCAGTTGGTCCAACAGGGTCCGGATGGTGCCGCGGGCGTCGTCCGGTAACGCCGACAGATGCGAGGACGTTTCTACCACTAGCAACGCATCGGAAATCCGGCCCTGCTGTATCAACAGGTTCGCGTAACGGAAAATGACCTCGGGCGAATACGGGCAAAACGCCCATGCCTGGCGAAAGGCAAAATCCGCTTCGCGCCCCACCCGATCCTTCCCGGCGCTGTCCGTCGCCTGATTCCATCGCCAGGCATAAACCCCGGCAATGGACGAGCGCAATTTGGCGTAGGTCATGTAGGTGTAAAAGTTCTGCACGAAGCGCGGGTCGCCGGTGAAACCACCCAGGTCATGCCGGTTTACCTTCTCGACGAACCGGGCCACGTCCGCCAGCGATGTGCCGTCGTGCAGCCAGTCGCCGATCTTCGGCGCCGCCTGTCTGGTCCAGTAATCGTGGTCGGCCGCGAGGGTTTCGTCGGACAACCGCGGCAATGGCTGCCGGTTGATCTTCATAATCAGGCCGTGCGGTTCGAGATAGGGATACATCCAGTCGAGCGGGAAACTTTCCTCGACGTAAAATTCCCGATCCGGGGTCCGGTCAAAAATCAGTTTGACCAGCAAACCGTTGATCTGCATGACGGCGACCTCGCCGCTGACATCAACGCGGCCGTTTTCGCCAACGTGCACGTTTTCGCCCGGTTTGAGCCGGTTATTTTGCAGCCGTTGTTTGGCGTCCTGGATATAATCCTGAAAACATTTCTGCGAATCCTCGCTGCTGGGGATGTAAATTTTGTCGCCGTACATGCTGCGCGCATAATCCAGGTAGGTATTGTCCGCCAGCGCGTTCTGGGTCAGCACGAAAAACGGGTCGGCGTTCACCTGCGATTTGCACATCGCCGTGATCAGGAACCGTCCGGGATCCGTCCCGCCGAAATAAACGCTGCCCGGCGGGATGGACTGGATGACGTCGCGGCTGAAGGCAACGGCATATTTATCCTCGCCGACGGCGAAATTGTCAAAGGCGCCCCAGACTTCCAGGACCGTCTGCCATTGGATGCCATGCAGCCGCAGGTCGTTGGTTCCGGTGTGTTCGTATTGCGGCGCGTGCTGGCGGAGATCATGGAAAATATTGCTGATGACCTGCCAGTCGCCTTTTTCCGCCGCGGCATACAGGGATTGGAATTGCGGCAGCAGCGGCTGTCCCGACGCTTTGGCGGCGGCTTCCGCCTGCGCTTTCTTTTCGGCCACAAACGATTTCAACTCGGCGGCGGCGGCCGATTTTTTCAGCGACCACGGCGCGGTCGGAAGTTCGCTGGCATAACCGCCGGCCAGCAGCTCCAGGCCGAGGAACACGACTGCCACCGCCAGGGCCGCCGCCCGGGGCGCCCGGCTCCGGTTGCGGCGTCCGTCCAGAATGGCCGTGACGCGCTGTTCGAGACCCGACGGCCGGGCCATGGCGATGCCGGCCATTTGCGGGACCCGCCGGAAGGTCCGGGCGATTTCCACCAGATGGCCCGCGTAGTCGGACGCCGCACAGCCACCGTTCAACACCAGGTCGTCGCAGGCGCGTTCCTGTTCAACGCGCAGTTGCCGGATGGCGATCCAGACCAGCGGATGACACCAGAACAACGCGCCGATCAGCCCGGCCGCCAGTTGAGTCAGGCAATCCCCGCGTTTCACGTGCGCCAGCTCATGCAGCAGGACCACCCGTCGCCGGCCCGGCGACCAGTCCGTGGCTTCCGCCGGCAATAACACCACTGGCCGCCAGCCACCCCAGGTCACCGGCATCACGCTCTCCGCCGATTGCAACAAGGTCACCGGCCGGTTCAGCCCCAGCGTCGCGCCCGCCTCGTCCCGCAACGCCATCCACGCGACGTCCTCCAGGCGCCGGCTGCGGCGGGCGATCGTTCGAAGCTGGATTTGGCCCGCGGCGACCCGGGCCGAAACGATAACAAAACCTGCGGCCCAGACGGCGACGATGACTGTCAGCCAGTCCGGATTGAAATGAACGGTGAATTGCCGGGCGCCGGCCGGTGCGGCCGAAAGGGAATCGGTGGAAAAAGCCGGTGAGACCGGGACGGCCGACGCAGACCGATCCGGGACGGTGCGGGGAACAAACAAGAACGCCACGGCCACCTGGTTGCCGGAGTCAAAACGGCTGGTGATCGACCAGAGCGGTTTTTGCCACGATGACAACAGCAAGGACAGCAACAGCAGGCACGGCAGGCTGAGCAGGGCCAGCAGCCAGATCCGGTGACGCGTCGCTGCCGAAGCCCGCGGCCAGAGAGCGCAAACGCCGGCGGCCAGCAGCAGCACGATCGAACCTCTCAGCAGCGCATCGAAAAACAATCCGGCCAGTTGCGGGTTTTGAAACGCATGAAAAACACTTTCGAGCGCGGGATTCATATCAGCGGCCCTCCTTTTTGGCCTGATGAATCATGGATTGCAGTTTGGCCAGTTCGGCTTCCGACAATTCGGTGTCGGCCTGTTCTAGCAGGGCGGCCATGGCCTGCGTAACGGAGCCCCGGAAAAAGGTGGCGACGACCCGCTTGAGCGCCGACCGGCTGGCGGCCTGGCGCGAAACGCAGGGCAGATAAATATAGCGGGCGCCTTCCTGCCGGTGCCGCACGTGGCCCTTTTCCTCAAGAATCCGGAGCAGGGCGCGCACGGCGGAATAACCCGGCGGATCCGGCAGGGCCGCCTGCACTTCGGCGGCGGTGGCGGCGGAACGGGCATGCAGAACGTCCATGATCTGGCGCTCCCGGCGGCTGAGATGTCGATCGCTGTTCATTGAATGTGCTAAATTTTTAGCATTACAACCCGGGCGCGTCAATGGAAAAATGCTAAAATTTTAGCAGAGGCCGGGGCGACAAGCGTTTCGCCCGTTTCCCTCCCCCCGCCCGGCGGGGAAAAGGTGTCGCGCCGCGACAGTCATCCGGCAACCGAATTTGACTGCTTGATACGGCCGCGACGAAACAGCGGTGCTGAAGACACCGCAGTCCAAACGCTGCGCGAGCCAATGAACGCTGGCCAACACGCGAAGCGTTTGGACTGCGGCGCTTGAGCGCCGCTTTCCTGCCCCGGCTTTGCCGCCCTCCGGCCTTCCATCGTCCGGAATGACGCCAATGGGCGCCTCTCATTTTCTGCACCTCATCGGCGGCCCGCCGCGTGGGGCAGGCAGGAATGTCCGCCCCACAAACAATCGAGATGCGCCCGATGCTAATTTAGAATTATTCTAAATCTTGACGTCGTCCCAAAGCCTGTTTAAGGTGGAATAGAGATGCAGGCAGCGGAGAAAAAAACCAACGGCGACCTGAGCGCGCGCCTCACCACGGGCGGATTCCGGTTCACGCCGCAGCGACAGCAGGTCTATGACGTGCTCCTGCAAAAGCGCGATCACCCTACCGCCGACGAGGTGTTTGTCCGCGCCCGGAAGCGGATGCCGGAGATTTCCCACGCGACGGTCTACAACTGTCTTGGTGCGCTGGTGGAATGCGGCCTGGTCCGCCAGGTCCAGCTCGACCGCGGCGCCACCCGCTTCTGCCCCAACATGCACGAGCACTGCCATTTTTATTGCGACGCGTGCGACAGGGTTTACGATGTGGATTTGCCGGCCAAACCGCAGCCCGGCGTCCCGCTGCCCAAAGGTTTTAAGGCGGAACGCTACGAGATCGCCATCCACGGCACCTGTCCGGATTGCGCGGCCAGGAGAAAAAAATGAACACGGCCAGTTTTATCTATCGCCCGCTCCGTCACGGAGCCCGGAACGGGGAACCGTTGAACCGATTCAACGATTCCACGATGTAACGATTCAACATTTCAACGATTCTATGCCCACCGCCACCGAAACCATTGAAGGCCTGGTCAAACAGGAATATAAATACGGATTTTATACCGACGTCGAGACCGAGTCGGCGCCCCCGGGATTGAACGAGGACATCATCCGCCTCATTTCCCGCAAGAAGAAGGAGCCGGAATGGCTGACCGACTGGCGGCTCAAGGCGTTCCGGCACTGGCGGACCATGACCGAACCGTCCTGGCCCAAGGTCCATCACGACCCCATCGATTATCAGGCCATCACCTATTACAGCGCCCCGAAACAGGCCGCCGAGGGGCCGAAAAGCCTGGAGGAAGTGGATCCCAAACTCCTGGAGACCTACGAAAAGCTCGGCATCCCCCTGCGCGAGCGCGAACGGCTCGCCGGCGTCGCCGTGGACGCGGTGTTCGATTCCGTCTCCGTCGGCACCACGTTCAAGAAACAGCTCGCCGAAAAGGGCATCCTCTTCTGCTCGATGAGCGAAGCGGTGCAGGAACATCCCGATCTCGTCCGCAAATATCTCGGCGCGGTCGTGCCTTACACCGACAACTTCTTTGCCGCGCTGAACTCCGCCGTCTTCACCGACGGCTCGTTCTGCTACATTCCCAAAGGGGTGCGCTGCCCGATGGAGTTGTCCACTTACTTCCGCATCAATGCCGCCAAGTCCGGCCAGTTCGAGCGCACGCTGATCGTCGCCGACGAAGGCGCCTACGTGAGCTACCTCGAGGGCTGCACCGCGCCGATGCGCGATGAGAACCAGCTGCACGCCGCCGTGGTCGAACTCATCGCGCTCGACGACGCGCAGATCAAATATTCCACTGTCCAGAACTGGTATCCCGGCGATGAGAACGGCAAGGGCGGCATCTACAACTTCGTGACCAAACGCGGCCTGTGCAAGGGCCGGAACGCCAAGATTTCCTGGACCCAGGTCGAGACCGGCTCGGCCATCACCTGGAAATATCCCAGCTGCATCCTGCAGGGCGACAATTCCATCGGCGAATTCTATTCCGTCGCCGTGGTGAACAACTACCAGCAGGCCGACACCGGCACCAAGATGGTGCACATCGGCAAAAACACCCGCAGCACCATCGTCTCCAAAGGCATCTCCGCCGGCCACGGCCAGAACAGCTACCGCGGCCTGGTCAAAATCCAGAAGAGCGCCGCCAACGCCCGCAATTTCTCGCAGTGCGACTCGATGTTGATCGGCGCCCGGTGCGGCGCGCATACCTTCCCGTACATCGAAGTGAAAAACACCTCGTCGTCCGTGGAGCACGAAGCCTCGACGTCGAAGATCGGCGAGGACCAGATTTTTTACTGCAACCAGCGCGGCCTGGCCACCCAGGACGCCGTGAACATGATCGTCAACGGCTTCTGCAAGGAGGTCTTCAAGGAACTCCCGATGGAATTCGCCGTGGAAGCCCAGAAATTGTTGGGCGTAAGCCTGGAAGGCAGCGTGGGATAAAATCCTCCTCGTCCTTGCTCTCGTCCTCGTTCTCGATTTTCAGTTTCGATCACGAGGACGAGGAGGAGGACGAGGACGAACACATTTACAAAATGAGCCAACAACCCATACTCGAAATCAAGAACCTCACGGCCGGCGTCGAGGGCAAACAGATCCTCAAAGGCATCGACCTGGCCATCCGTCCCGGCGAAGTCCACGCCGTCATGGGCCCGAACGGCAGCGGCAAGAGCACGCTGGCCGCCGTCCTGGCCGGGCGCGACGGTTACGACGTGACCGGCGGCGAAGTCATTTACAACGGCAAAGACCTGCTCGAACTCGATCCGGAGGAGCGCGCCCGCGAAGGCCTCTTCCTCGCGTTCCAGTATCCCGTCGAAATTCCCGGCGTCAACAGCACCTACTTCCTCAAGGCGGCGCTCAACGAAGTCCGCAAGTCCAAGGGCGAACCCGAACTCGACGCGATGGAGTTCCTGAACCTGGTCAAAGACAAAATCAAACTGCTCGAATTGAACGAGGACCTGCTGCGGCGCTCGGTGAACGAGGGGTTTTCCGGCGGTGAAAAGAAACGCAACGAAATTTTCCAAATGGCCGTGCTCGAACCAAAACTGGCCGTCCTGGACGAGACCGATTCCGGCCTCGACATCGACGCGCTCAAGGTGGTTTCCAACGGCGTTAATAAATTGAAGACCAGGGAAAATGCGCAGCTGGTCATCACGCACTATCAGCGGCTGCTCAATTACATCGTGCCCGACTTCGTCCACGTGCTGGTCGACGGCCGCATTGTGAAATCCGGCGGCAAGGAGCTGGCCGTGGAACTCGAGGCCAAAGGTTACGACTGGATTCTCAAAGGCGAAGCGGTTAAAGCTTGAGCCATGAATCTTGACCAAGCCCAGCGCCAGCATGTCATCGGCTGGATTCGGGACGGCGCCAAACTTTCGGAAATCCAGAACCGGCTGCTGTCGGAATTCGGCCTCAAGCTGACATATATGGAAGTGCGGTTCCTGGTGGACGACTTGAAAGTGATGCCGAAGGACCCGGAACCGCCGGCAAAACCGGTTGAGCCGGCCGCCACGCCCGCGCCGGCCGTACCCGCGCCGGCAACAACCCAATCCACCGGCGGCGTTGCCGTCACCGTCGACCAGGTCACCCGGCCCGGCGCGCTGGTCAGCGGCAAGGTCACTTTCAGCGACGGCCAGTCGGGCGAGTGGTATTTGGACCAGATGGGACGCCTCGGCGTGGCGCCCAAACAAGCCGGCTACAAACCGTCGGCGGCGGACGTGCGGCAATTTCAGGCCGCGCTGGAGAAGGAAATCACCCGCCTGGGACTCTGAGGGTTTCCGCACGTTTGAAGCCGCCCCACTGCCGCGCCAGCGTCTGGACTGCGCGTGCTTAGCACCGCTTTAGCACCGAAAAAACGCGCGCCAAAGCGCCGGTAAACCGCGCGCACTCCAAATGCTTCGCGATCCCGGTGCCTTCAGCAACCGGCCAACACGGTTGCGGCCGGCTAATGGTTCAGCCCGATGCGTTTCCGACCGTTTGCCGGGTGGGACGGTGAAGTTACACCGTTGATTGGTGCGCCTTCATCTTGCCGCCCGATTCGTTCCTTGGCACATTGAAGCAGCATGCGTGAAACATTCCGGGTTTGGGCGGAAAGCCTCGAAACCTTTTACCTCGAAGTCATTTCCGAAGAGCGCCATGATTTTAAGGCGAACCTGACGCGTGCCATGCTCTTTGGCGGGTCCAGGGTCTTTTCCGTCGCCGTCAAAATTCACCGCTGGTTGATCAATGTCCGGATTTTCCGCGATAAAACGCTGGGCGTCCAGGTGATTGCGGTCGGCAACCTGACTTATGGCGGCACCGGCAAGACGCCGGTCGTGGAGAAATTCGCGCGCGAACTTCGCGACGCCGGCCGCAACGTCGCCATCCTCTCGCGCGGGTACCGTTCCAAACCGCCGCCGCTCCACCGCTGGCTGCTCAATAAAATCCTGCTGCGCGAAGACCGGAACCCGCCCCGCGTCGTTTCCGACGGCAAATCGCTGCTGCTCGATTCGGAGATGGCCGGCGACGAACCCTACATGCTCGCATCCAATCTCAAGGACGTCGTCGTGCTGGTGGACAAGGACCGGGTGAAGAGCGGGCGTTATGCCATTGAAAAATTCGGCTGTGACACGCTGCTGCTCGATGACGGATTTCAATACTGGAAGCTCCGCGGCCGGCGGCACGATGTGGTGCTGGTCGACCGCCAGCAGCCGTTTGGCAACGAACATCTGATCCCGCGCGGCTCCCTGCGCGAGCCGCCGTCGCACCTTGCCCGGGCCCATACCATTTTCATCACCAAAAGCGACGGCCAGACCGCCGAGCTGCGCCGGCGCATCTCCGAGTTCAACTCCGAAGCCGCCATCATCGAATGCGTGCATCACCCGCTCTACCTCGAGGACGTCTTCACCGGCGAACGGCGCGATCTCGATTTTCTGCGCGGGCGCAAAGTCGCCTCGCTCAGCGGCATCGCCCAGCCGGAAAGTTTCGAGCAAAGCCTCGTCAAACTGGGCGGCGAGCTGGTCTATGCCAAACGATTCGCCGATCACCACCGTTTTACCCAGCAGGAAATCCTCAACGTCATCAACCGCGGCAAAAAACGCCAGGCGACCACCATCATCACCACCCAGAAGGACGCCGTGCGCTTTCCCAAGATCGACCGGCGCGACCTGCTGATTTTCTTTATGCGTGTCGAAATCAAAATCGTCAGCGGCGCCAATGACTTTCAGGATTGCGTGCGCAAGATTTGCTTTCGGTAGAACCGTGAATCGTTGAACCGTTGGCGAGTGGTCTTTGGAAATGGCAGGGACAGTGAGGCGTCCCGACCCTGATGTGCGGCCACCACGTTGAGTGGTGTGGCGGTGGCGCAGCCAGTTCAACGAAGTAACGGCCTGACGCCTTTACATGGACGGCATCATCTACATTCTGGCCCGCGGGCTGGTGGCCCTGATCCAGGCGCTGCCGCTCCGGCTGGTGGCGCGGCTCGGCCGGGCCGGCGGCGCGCTGGCGTTCCGGCTTGACGGGCGGCACCGGCGCGTGGCATTGGACAATCTCACGATGTGTTTCGGGGCGGAAAAGTCATCCGACGAAATCCATGAGCTGGCCCGGGAAAATTTCCGGCGCATCGGCGAAAACTACACGTGTGCGATCAAAACCGCCGCCATGAGTTTCGAACAATTGCGCCCGCACATCGAATTTGCCCGGATCGAATGCCTCCAGCCGCCGCGCCGGATCGTCGCGGCCATCGGCCATTTCGGAAATTTCGAACTGTATGCGCGGTTCCATCAGTACTCGCCCGGTTACCAGTGCGCCACCACCTACCGGGCGCTGAAACAACCCGGGCTCAACCGCCTCATGCAGGCGCTGCGCGAACGGTCCGGCTGCCTGTACTTCGAACGGCGCACCGAGGGTCCGCAGTTGCGCGCCGCCATGACCGGGCCGGCAATCATCCTCGGCCTGCTGGCCGACCAAAGCACCAGCGGCTGGCGCGGCCCGTTCCTCGGCCACGATTGTTCCACCACCACCGCCCCGGCGATTTTTGCGCTGCGTTATCATTGCGAATTTTTTTCCGGGTTCTGTTTCCGTGTCGGCCTGGCCAAATGGCGCATCGAGCTGGGTGACGCCATTCCCATTTACGAAAACGGCCAGCCGCGCAGCGTCGACGCCATCACCGCCGACATGAACCGTTCCTTTGAAACCGCGGTGCGGCGCGATCCGGCCAACTGGTTCTGGGTGCATAAACGTTGGAAACCCGAATCGAAAAAGGAAGCCGGCCGCCGGTTGCGGCGGGAACACCGGGAAACGGAAGTCAGCGAATGAAATCCACCGTCAACTTCACGCTGCCGGCCGCGCCGCGAATCCTGGTTCGCGGGACCAACTGGCTCGGCGACGCCGTCATGACCACGCCCGCGCTGCTGCGGTTGCGCGAGAAATTCCCCGGGGCGCAGATCACCCTGCTCACGCCGGAAAAACTGCAGGAACTCTGGCCGGAACATCCGGCGGTGGACGAGGTCATCCCGTTTGCCGCGGACCAAAGTGTGTGGGAAACCGCCGGCCAGATCCGGGCTTTGCACCATGCGCCCGGACGGCGCCATTTCGACGCCGCCCTGGTGCTGCCGAACTCGCCGCGGTCGGCCCTGGAAGTCCGGCTCGCCCGCATTCCGCTGCGCGTCGGCTGCGCCCGTCCGTGGCGGAACTGGTTTCTGACCCAGGCCATCGCCCCCCGGCCCGAGGCGGTGACCATGCGCAAACGGTCGGTCGACGAAATAAAAAAACTGATTTCCGCCCCTCCGGCAGCGAAAGCCCGCCCGCCGGCTTCCGCCCACCAGTTGCACGAGTACCTGCACCTGGCCGCGGCGCTCGGCGCCAACCCGGAGCCGGTGCCGCCACAGTTGTTCGTCAGGCCGGCGGAAGTGGACGCCGCGCGGAAAAAATTCGGGCTGGAAAAAATCGCCGGGCCGATTTTCGGATTGAATCCCGGCGCCGAATATGGCCCCGCCAAACGCTGGCCGGCGGATAAGTTCATTGCCGTTGCCCGCGAAATCCAGGAACGAACCCGCTGCACCTGGCTGATCTTCGGCGGCCCGGCCGATACCGGGATTGCGCATCGGATTGAATCCGCCATTCCCAGCCCGCCGACCGCCATGTGGAACGTGGCGGGAAAAACCAGCCTGCGCGAGCTGATGGCGCTGCTGAAGCTCTGCCGCCTGCTGCTCACCAACGATTCCGGCCCCATGCACGTGGCCGCCGCCCTCGGCACGCCCGTCGTCGTCCCCTTCGGCAGCACGTCGTCGGAACTCACCGGCCCCGGCCTGCCCGGCGCCCTCCGGCACCACGTCATCCAGTCGGATGTTCCCTGCAATCCCTGCTTCCTGCGCGAATGCCCCATCGATCTGCGCTGCCAGAACGGCATCAGCGTGGAACGCGTGACCGAGGCGGTTTTGCGGACCCTCCGATGACGGGTGCCCCATCCCGCAAGCAAACCGTTTTACGTCTGGCCGGAGCACCGGCCTCCGGCACGGCCGGGTTCGGGAACCGACCGTAAACGCCGTGCCGGAGGCCGGCGCCATCGCCTCAATCTCACACCTCAGAAATTTCTCTTGACGTTTGCCGTCAACTGTCATACTGTTCTATGACAGTAATCGACGGCCATGTTATTTCAGATTGATTTCAAGTCCGGCAAGCCGGTTTACCTGCAACTGGTGGATCAGGTCCGTTACGCGGCGGCATCCGGGCGGCTGCGTTCCGGCGAGCCGCTGCCATCCATCCGCCCGCTGGCCGAGGAACTGCGGGTCAACCGCAATACCATCGCGAAGGCCTATGCCGAACTGGAAAACCAGGGCGTCATCGAGACCATTCCCGGCAAGGGCTGTTTCCTGAAGGAAAGCGATTCCCCGTTCACCCGATCCGTCCGGCACAAGCTGCTGGCGGGGGAAATCGACGAGGCCGTGGTCATGGCCCATCACCTCCAGGTGGACCGCGAAAAGTTCCTCGCCCTGGTCCGGGAACGGCTGGATTACTTCGAACAACAAGCGCGCCAGAAGGAAGACGGCAAATGAATAATACTGAAAACATTCAACATTCAACATTCAACGCCGAACGTCGTACGGTTCCCGGACCAGCGGTGGATTGGAAGTTGGGCGTTAAATGTTGAATGTTCCCAATCCGCATTTTATGAAAACCGACGCACCTGTCATCGAACTCCGGAAGCTGACCCGCCGCTACGGCAAGCTGGACGCCGTCAACGGCCTGACCCTGGCCGTCCGGCCGGGTCGCTGCTACGGCTTTTTCGGCCGGAACGGCGCGGGCAAGACCACCACCATCAAATGCCTGCTGAACCTCCTCCGGCCCACGTCCGGCGAGGCGCGCGTGTTCGGCCTCGATCCGCGCCGCGACGAGGTGGCGGTGAAATCGCGCCTGGCCTACGTTCCGGACGCCGTGGCGTTTTATCCCTGGATGACCGTCCGGGACACGCTGGAATATCTCGCTTCGTTCCGCAGCCATTGGAATGGCAAAGTTGAAGCCGACCTGCTCGACCGGTTTCAGTTGGACCCCGGCCAGAAGACCGGCGCGCTGTCGAAAGGCCAGCGGACGCAGCTGGCGTTGATCGGCGCGATTTGTCCCGAACCCGAATTGCTGGTGCTCGATGAGCCGACGTCCGGCCTGGACCCGATCGTGCGCCGCGAATTCATCGAGACGGTCATCGGCGCCTATCAGTCGGGCGAATCCGGCCGGCGGACGGTGTTCGTCTCCACCCATCTTATTGCTGAATTCGAGGGCCTGATCGACGAATTCACCATCCTCGAGCAGGGCCGCGAGCTGTTGACCCTGGAAGCCGACACGGCGCGGGACCGGTTCAGGAAAATCCGGGCGCGTTTTCCGCAACCGCCCGCCCGGCTGGACCTGGCCGGCGCGTTGGACGTGAAACAAACCGGGCGCGAAGTGGAAGTATTGGCCAACGGCAACAGCGAGCCGCTGCTGGAAAAACTCCGGGCGCTCTCACCCGAGGAAGTGCGAAGTGAATCGCTGTCGCTGGAGGAAATTTTTGTGGTCTCCGGCATCCTGCAAAAGGCCAAGGCATGAACGCGCTGGTCAAAAAGGAAATTCGCCTGCTGCTGCCGGCCACCGGCGTGGCCGTGCTGCTGGCGCTGGTCCAGGCGATCACCCGGCCGTACGATTTCTATGTCGCCTGTCTGCTGTTCTTCGGGCTTACGATCGTGGCGCTGTCGTCCATCGGCCGCGAAACCAGCCTGAACACGTTTTCGCTGCTGCTGGCCCAGCCGGCTGAGCGGCTCCGGATCTGGCAGACCAAGCTGGCCGTCCTGGCGGTCGCGTTTTTGATCGTTTTCAGCGTCTGGCTGGTGGCCTACGGCATCGCCTTTTTCACCTCCACCCATATCAACTCCGACGACGTCGAAAATTCCTATAACCTGTTCATCACCGTTTGCCTGATTGCAACAGCGACATTTACCGGCGGGTTATGGGCGACGCTGCTGGTGCGGCAACTGGCGGCGGCGTTCTGGCTGACGTTGCTGGTGCCGGCGATTTTGTCCGGCGTCACCGCCGGTTTTTTGTCGCCGGCCCAGCCGGACAGCGGTGTCATCGCCGGCCTGTGCATCATCCTGGGGATTTATTCGATCGGCGGATTTTTCTTCGCGCGCCGGCTTTTTTTCCGGGCGCAGGACGTGGGCTGGACCGGCATGGTCATTTCGCTGCCGGAATGGAAGTGGTCTGCCAAGGACACGTCGCGCCGGGACCGGAAGCCGTTTGTGGCGCTGTTGAAGAAGGAAATTCATCTGCAACAGGCCTTCCTGACCGCAGCGGCGGGATTGCTGGTGTCGCATGTCGGCGTCATCCTGCTGCGGACGTATCATCATTTCCCCCGGAATTCAGCCGGTGAGGTTCTGACGTCAATTTTCTGGATGCTCTGGCTGGTATTGCCTGTGGGCATTGGCTGTTTGGCCATCGCCGAGGAACGCCGGTTGGGGGTGATCGAAGGCCAGTTATGCCAACCGGCTTCGCGCCGAATCCAGTTCGCCATCAAAGCGTTCGTGACGTTGTTCCTCGGCGCACTTCTGGGCGGCGTGATACCGATGTTGCTGGAACATTTGGCCATCCGGTTCGGTCGGATGAATCCGGTTTTCGCGCCGGACGCCCGGGATTTCGCGGTTTGGTCGTTTCAACTGAGCATCGTACTCTTCGCCGCCTGGCTCGGTCTGGTCAGCTTTTTCGCCTCGAGCCTGACTCGGAATTTCCTTCAGGCCGTGGGCGGCGCCCTCGTCACGTTCATCGTTTTTGCCACCGCGCTTCCGGCGCTGGCGAGCTTCGGGTTGTCTTTCATGGGCTCCTTCTACCTGTTCCCGCGTTCAGTTCTGTCGATCATCATTGCGGGTCCGTCCGTCATCCTGGTGTTGCTGGGATTGGCCTATCTGAATTATAAAAATTTCCGTGACGGCTGGCCGCTGTACCGGCGGCAACTCGTCGGGCTGGCGGGAACAATTGTTTTCATCCTGGTTTCCAGCAACCTGATTTACCATCGCGCCTGGGAGTTTTTTGAGCCGGTGGAACCGGCGCATGGCCCGGCGAAACTGACGCTGGCGGATCCGCCGGTCTTGTTTCCGGAAATTTACCGGAATAACCTGCTGGTTCGACTGCCGGACGGCCGGGTTTGGTTCAATTATCTGGCCGAACCCCAGAATGCCCTGAATTTGAACAGACTGCGATTGGCCTTCTGGCAAGCCTTTATCAATCCCTTGCCTCGAAGCGCCGGGCGGCAGCGGTTCATCAGCGGATCCAACTGGGTGTCTGTCGTTGCCGGATATATTGATGAAGAAGAATGGCATGGAACGACGCGGGTCACGGGTTACCGCGACACCGTCGGCATCCAGCAGGACGGCAGCCTCTGGGTTTCCGATCAATCGAACCCGACAAACTGGAATGGAAACAGTCTGGTCCGGTTTGGCAGCGAAACCAACTGGCGGGAGGTTGCCGGCGGCTATTCCGTGGATTCGGTCCTGCTTTTGAAAAAAGACGGCACACTTTGGCGCTGGGGAACGAACCACTTGGGTCCTGGCGAATGGCCGGAACAATGGCCGGGATTGCGTGCCTTCCAACCGTATCAGATCGGGACCGATTCCGATTGGAAGGAGCTTTGTTTTGCCTCGGGTTATCTGGCCAAAAAATCCGACGGCACCGCCTGGAGGATCATCGCGGGAAAAACGGATCGGATTGTTCGCGCAACCAATTTCGACCAGGTCCCGCTTTCCCGGTTGTCCCTGGCCAACGGCCCATTCGGGGCCTACATCCGGCCGGACGGTGCGCTGTGGGACTTGTTTATGGGGAATAATGGTCATCCCGACCAGTTCCAGTCTTATGCCGAACCCTGCGGCACGGAAACCAATTGGGTCTCCGCCGCCACAACCTGGAGCGGCATGCTGGTCTCCCTCCGGTCCGATGGCACACTATGGGAATGGAGGAGTGCGTTCAATCACGGCAGGCAACCGGTCCGGATTGGCATTCACAATGACTGGGTGGCCGTCGCCGGCGTTGACGGCGGCGTGGTGGCGCTGGCGGCGGATGGCAGCCTGTGGTTCTGGCCGCAACGGCAATACTACACCTCTTCCCCCCTGTTGATACAACTTCCCAAACAGCCGCCGTATCTCGGTAACGTCTTCGGCCACCCGGATTGATGCCCGAGGAGGGCGAATCGTCAACTGCCCCTGGCTGGTCGGGCAACATCAGTGGGGCGCCAGGAGAACCGGCACCCGGATTTGCAGCAGACAATTGGCCGAGGTGTCTTCGGCCAGGATTTGCGCGCGCCGGGCCAAGTCACCGTAGGTGTAGACCGGGTTCGGCGAATTGGGTGGAATCGTCTGGGTATCGGGCTGGACCGGCACCGTGACGGGCATATTTTGGCCGGTCAAAAAGTCGGATAAGATCGCCTCGGTTCCATTTCCGAAGTCGACGACATGCCGGAAGCTCGTGCGGGTTTCGCCGCCGTGGCAGGCGTTGCAGGTGTTGAGCGAGAATTGGTGCCGGACGGTTTCCAAATTAATGGGGGCCGCGTTCGGTGTGGCGTTCCAGACGTCCAGGTTATTGGGCGCCGCGCCGCCGAGGAGCGGGCTGAACGGGGCAAAGGGCAACGTGTCCGGCAGGGTATAGGTATTGGCCGCAACGGCCGTGGCGTTCTGGTTCAGCCAGATGACCAAATTCGGGTTCAGCGAACCGCCTTGAAAATAAACCAGCGGGCCATTGGCTTCCGGATGAAGCTGCTTTTCAGGGGTCTGGGCGACCGTAAATTCATTCAGCTGATGATTGGTTTCAATGTGAAACTCGCGCAATTCCCACGGGGACGACAATTGAATTTCATCCGTGCGCAATTGGTCCAGTGCGCTGCCGTTGGGTTTGGACGGATCGGCATTGGCGGCGGCGAATTGTTCGGTAATGGCTTCCAGGGCCGCGTCGTATGCCGGCGTGCCCAGGGTTAAACTCTGAAGATTGAGCCATTGTTGGGCCCAACTCTTCAGGCCGGCACAGGTGTGGATGGGCACGCCATACTCGAGGATGACCGTGAACAATGCGGCGAAACAACCGTTGGTGCCGAACGCATTGGTTCCGCTGCCGCCCATGACCGTGAAGACAAAACGGCCTTCGGCGCCGCCCGCTTTGCCGTAAGCGGAATTGGCCGCCAAATCGATGCGGTTGACAATGGCGGATAATTTCATCGGCGCCTGCGCCAGGTCCAGCTTGCCGTTGGACAACCGGGGCCAGGCATCAATCAGCTGCTGCATGGCGGTGCGCTGAGGTACCGTGAACCCGTTCACCGTCTGGTCCGCCAGCCAGGTTTGCAGCCAGCTCAGAACAAAATCCGAAGGGTCCACCCCCGTGACCGGCTGGTTCGCCATCGCCGTCATCAGGTAACCGAAAGTCCATTTGCCCATCGGCGCGCCGATGCCGGTGCAGGGATTAAAAGTCCGGTTGGTGTCGCCCACCACGTTGGTATCCGTGATAAACAGACTCTCGTTGGAAACCACCAACTGGCCGCCCGTGCCCAGCGGCAATAACTTGATGATGCCGCCGTCCCGCAGGCGGGCCAGTTCCGCCACGTCAATTTTCTGCTCGCCGACTTTTTCACGGCCACGAAAGACCGGGACGGTCAGCGACGCCTTCCGGCGGGTCAACTCGGCCAGCAGATTTTCCTGCTCGGCGGCCAGGCTGTCCCAGTCCGAGGGCACCACCGCCGAATATATCCCGTCCCCGGCCTTTTCATCGCCGTCCTTGCCGTCATCATGCAGGATCACCGGCGCATCGTCGGGATTGACCGTCACCGTGCGCCCCAGCCGTTTGTCCGGGGCGAACTGTACCGCGACCAGTTCCTCCGTCGCACTCAATTTTTTAACCGTGATGTCCCGCACCTCGGGCGGATTCAACCTGAAATCCCGCACCTTGACCGATTCCGGCGCCTCCACCGGCGGGCGATTGATGTCGTAAGCCGCCGGCGGCGCCGGTTGCGGTTTCTTGAAGATCGCACAGCCGCAAAACAACAGCGCGGCGGCAACAGCGATACCGCAGGTTTTGAATCGCATCGTAGTTTTCATGGTTGTTGACCTTGATTCTTCCCGGCGAAACAGCAGCGCCCCATTCAAGAAGGCAAACGAAGAAACCCATTTGCCGCCCATGGCGTGCCCCGCTGCGCTCTGATGTCCCGGCTGGATGCTCCTTAGCTGAATAATATGAAGTATAATTAGGCCTTAATTGTTGTCAAGGAATTCGGAAACAGGGTGGCACCCTGACTTGCTGTGGCGTCGAGCCTGTGGTTCTGGCCGCAACGGAAATATTACGGCTATTCCCAGATGTTGATACAACTTCCCAAACAGCCGCGCTATCTCGGCAACGTCTTCGGCAAGGGAAATTGACTTAACCACAAAGACACGAAGGCATAAAGAGACACCGGCATTGTAGCCGCAGGGATGTCTGGCTCTGCACGCCTTCGGCTCTGAGGCAATGTCCTGATTTAAAAATCCGGGTAGGGCGGGCAGTCCCTTGCCCGCCGCAAATGCGGTCAACGGCTCGCACGGAGTGACGCGCCCTACCGAAAGTCGGACACTATCGGCTCTGACAAAACCTTTGTGTCTTTGTGTCTTCGTGGTAGTTTTTGCCTTGTGGATACGGTCACTCAATTGACGAACCAGCTCGTCGCCTCCTATGCCCGCGTTGGTGGCATCAATCATTTGGACGGCAAAAACCTGCCGTCCAAACGCGCCATTGCCGTCATCACCGTCGACCTTCTCCGGCTGCTGTTTCCCGGCTTCTTCGATGAAAAACCCATCCACTCTTCGGAAATCAAAGTCGTGACGGCCGAATTGCTCGATTCCGTCCTCGGCGCGCTCGAGGACGAAATTCGCAAGAGCCTCGAACACGATCCGCCCAAAGACCTGCCCAAAAAAGATATCACGGCGGCCGCCCACCAGTTGACCGTGGATTTCCTGGGCCGGCTCCCGCACATCCGCGAAATTTTGCAGACGGATATGGAAGCCGCCTACGACGGCGATCCGGCAGCCAAGAGCAAAGAGGAAGTGCTGGTGTCCTATCCGTTCATCGAAGCCATCGCCGTGCAACGGCTCGCGCATGAATTGTATTTGAAGAATGTCGCCCTCATCCCGCGCATCATGACCGAGTGGGCGCACGCCCGCACCGGCATGGACCTGCATCCGGGCGCCCGGATCGGCTCGCACTTTTTCGTCGATCATTGCACCGGAACGGTCGTGGGCGAAACCGCTATCATCGGCGATCACGTGAAGATGTACCACGGCGTCACCCTCGGCGCGAAGTCCACCGCCGGCGGACAGCAATTGCGCGACAAGAAACGCCACCCGACCATCGAGGACAACGTCACCATCTACCCCGGCGCCACCATCCTGGGCGGCGAAACCGTCATTGGCGCCAACAGCACCATCGGCGGCAACGTGTTTCTCATGCAGAGCGTCGCGCCGCGGTCGCTGGTCGTCTATGACGGCCTCGACATGCGCGTCCTGAACAAGCGCGACAAGGCGGTGGTGGTGGATTTTCAGATTTGACTCCTCCCGCCAGCCGTTGAAAGCGCTCATTGAAACCAGAAAAATCCGGCCGGAACGGGTCTTCCTCGTCGGCGTCGAGGTGAAATCCCGTGCCGCGGTGGACGTGGGCGATTCGCTGGCGGAACTCGGCGAACTGGCCGCCACCGCCGGCGGCGAAGTGGTCGGCGATGGCCTCCAAAAAGTTGAAGTGCTCAACCCGGCCACCTTCATCGGCAAGGGCAAGGCGGAGGAATTCGCCGGTGTTTGCCGGCGCGAAGACGTGGACACGGTGATTTTCGACGACGACCTTTCGCCGGCCCAGAGCCGCAATCTGGAGAAGATTTTCAACTGCAAAATCCTCGACCGGACGTCGCTGATTCTCGACATCTTCGCCCAGCGCGCCCGGACGCGCGAAGGCAAATTGCAGATCGAGCTGGCGCAGCTCCAGCATCTGCTCCCGCGGCTGACGCGGTTCTGGGGCCATTTGTCGCGGCAGAAAGGCGGCATCGGCATGCGCGGCGGCGAAGGCGAAACGCAGTTGGAAACCGACCGCCGGCGGGTGCAGGATCGCATCGCCAAAATCTCGCGCGAGCTGGAACTGGTGCGGCAGCAGCGCGGCATCCAGCGTTACGGCCGCCAGCGCAACAACTGGCCGCTGGCGTCCATTGTCGGTTACACCAACGCCGGCAAATCCACCCTGCTCAACGCGCTGACCGGCGCCGACGTGCTGGCCAGGGACATTTTGTTCGCCACCCTCGATCCGACCACGCGGCGGCTGAAGCTGCCCACCAACCAGAATGTGCTGCTGACCGACACGGTCGGTTTCATCCGTAAACTGCCGCACGGCCTGGTCGAGGCCTTCAAGGCTACGCTGGAGGAAGTGGTGCAGGCGGATTTGCTGCTGCACGTCGTCGATATCAGCCATCCGCAGGCCGAGGACCAGATCCAGGCGGTGAACACCGTGCTGGCCGAAATCGGCGCGGCCGAGAAAACGACGCTGATGATTTTCAACAAAATGGATCGGCCGCACGATGCCGGTGTTTTGAACCGGCTGCAGGAACGCTATCCGCATGCCGCCGCCATCTCGGCCGTGACCGGCGACGGCATCGCTTCGTTGCTGTCGGAAATCGGAACCCAATTGCGGCCCAAACGCGAGTTCCTCGAATTGCGCGTGCCGCACGAGCAGGCCGCGGTCATCGCGCGGCTGCATCAGGTCGGCCAGGTGATTTCGCGCAGTTACCGCGGTCCCGCGGCGCGATTCAAAGCACGCATCCCGCCGCATTACCACGACGAATTCGCGCCGTATATCGTGGCCGGCACGGAATGATGGCGTTCCGTCGCCTTCTCACCTGCCCGACGGTGACAGTAGTTTTCTTCATTCTTCATCCCGCCTTCATCCTTTTTTCCATCCCCGGCTTGCCCTGACCCCGGCGGGCGGCATATGCTGGCGACGAAATTGGCTATGTCACAAACCGGGCGTCAGTCACTCAACACCAGTGCCGTCCTCTGTGTCATCATGGGCGGGGGACAGGGAACGCGTTTATTTCCTTTAACCAAGGAACGTTCCAAACCGGCGGTGCCGCTCGCGGGCAAATACCGGCTGGTCGACATCCCGATTTCCAACTGCATCAATTCCGGCTTTCGCCGGATTTATATTCTGACCCAGTTCAATTCCACGTCCCTGCACAGCCACATTTCGCGGACGTACAAATTCGACCAGTTCACCAGCGGGTTCGTCGAAATTCTCGCCGCCCAGCAGACGCTGACCAACACCTCGTGGTATGAAGGCACCGCCGACGCGGTCCGGAAAAACCTGATTCACTTTCTCAATCACGATTTTGATTTCCTGATCATCCTGAGCGGCGACCAGTTGTACCGGATGGATTTCCGGCCGATGATCGCCCAGCATGTCGAGTCCCGGGCGGACATCACCATCGCCACCATCCCGGTCGGCCGGCGCGAGGCGCAGTCGCTGGGCATCCTGCAGATTTCCGAGGACCGGCGCATCACCCGGTTCGAGGAGAAACCCAAGGACCCGGCCGTGCTGGATTCGATGCGATTGGACCCGAAATGGTATCCGGAGCTCGACATCACCGGCCCCGCGGCGCGGGATGAACTGTTTCTGGCGTCGATGGGCATTTATGTTTTCAGCCGCGAATTGATCCGCAGTCTGCTGGACAACCCGCTGCCGGATTTCGGCAAACACATTATTCCGCAGTCCATTCCTACCCGGCGCGTTTTTTCGTATGTGTTCCAGGGATACTGGGAGGACATCGGCACCATCCGTTCCTTTTTTGAAGCCAACCTGGATCTCGTTTCCGAGCTGCCGCGGTTCAATTTCTTCGACATGAACGCGCCGATCTTCAGCCGGCCGCGTTTCCTGCCGGGCTCAAAAATCAACGGGGCGCAGATCGACCATGCGCTGGTGGCCGACGGCTGCATCATCAACCACGCGCGCATCACCAGCAGCATCGTCGGCCTGCGCACGGTGGTGGGCGCCGGCACCGAGTTGAACCGCGTCATCGGCCTGGGCAGCGATTATTACGAATCGGAGGAATCCGTCCTCCGCCACGAACGCGAGGGCCGGCCGCGCATCGGCATCGGCGCGAACTGCAAGATCGAGAATACCATCATCGACAAGAACGCGCGGATCGGCAACAACGTCGTCATCTCCCCCGCCGGCAAACCGGAAAAATTCGACCACGAACTGTACTACATCCGCGACGGCATCATCATCATTCCCAAAAGCGGCATCATCCCGCATGGGACGGTGATTTGAAATGCCGGTTCGGTTCGAAAGAGCCGCTTTCAGGCATCGTACAAAAATTCCTGGCAGAGCCCGAACGGAACATAGTTCCGGGTCTTGTTGAGGACGGTGTTGACGATCACTTCGGATATGGCCAGCAGCTTTATGACGCGTTTGATGACGTCGCGGTGCGTCTTTTCCGATTCGATCACGAGCAACACCATGTCCATCATCCCGGAAAGCCGGGCGGTGGCGGAGGTTTCGCTGACCGGCGGCAGATCGAAAATAATGTAATCGTATTCGCTGGCCTTGAGCTTGGGCATCAGCGCCGAAAGTTTTCCCGGAATGCTGCCCGACAGGATCTCGCCTTTGGCCTCTTCGGTGATGGTATAAATGTTGGCGGTGACCAGCGTGCATTTTTTTTCCGTTTCCAGGACCTCTTCCAGGCTGCATTCCAGTTCGCCCTTGTGAAATTGCTGGGTGGCGCCCCGCTCGCCGCTGTTCTGGACCAGCAGCACGTTGCCGTCGCCGGTCTCGGACAGCGTGGCGGCCAGTCCGGCTGCGATGCTGCTCACGCCGGCGCCATGGCCGCAACTGGTCACCGCCACCAGCTTGGGTTTGTGGGAGAGGTTTCTCACCTTGAAATGAACAATCAGCCGGTCGCGGAGCCCTTCGAAAAACCGGCGCAGCGGATGTTCATGGTTCCAGGGGGGAACCACCTCACCCAGCCACAGGGAGCGGCGCATCTTTTTTGCCGCCGGGATGGAAATGAACAGCGGCAGCCCGAGGTTCGTTTCGATTTCGCAAGGCCGCTTCACTGACCGGTTTAAAATCCGTTCGACCAGGAACGCCAGGGCCAGGCCGGCCGCCAAACCGCCCGCCACCAGACCGGCCGCCAGCTTGATGGTTTTTTTCGACCAGTTTCTCAACGGCGGTGTCGGCGATTGGATGATGCTGACAAAATCATGCGGCAGATCGTAGGCCGCCGTTTTGGTCGCGCGGGCGATCAATTGGTTCAATGCCGGCTGGACGATTCCCTTGGAAGGATGTTGAAAGGTAATATGAATCAGGCTGCTGCCCAGCGCCGGTTCCACCGTCAACCCCCTTTTGACGACATACGCCGCGTCATCGTCGTCCCCGTATGGAACTCCGATCATGATCCGGGCCGGGGTCAGGGCGTCGACCACCTGCTGCGCCAGATCCAGGCTTTGCAGGATTTCCACCTCGGTCCGGATGCTGTTCTCGGTCGGTTCGTTCAGCGTCCAGTTCGGCCCGGGGGCCGCGGCCGGCACCGGCTCCAGGACGCGCAGCGACAGTTCGGCCTCGGATTTATATTCCGGCGGATCGATGCACCAGAGCGCATACGCCGCGAGTATGCCCATCAGGAACAGGTTGAAAATGATCCACTTCCTCCGGAACAGGACGAAATAGATGTCGTCCAGAGTCATGTCCGAACCCGACGTGACTGTTTTCTTTTCGTTCATTCGAAGAAAAGCGACGGGTATCACTCCTTACCGATACCCGAGCACCGGGGTTTTAGCATTTATTGCTCCAAATCGGCACGCATGGAATTGTGCGATGTCGAATGAAAACCATTTGCCGAGACGCCTCGATTTAAAAGCAATTTGCAACAGGGAATTTTGCAATTTGCAGGGTTAGTATCGGGCGTCATGCGCCGGTTCGAACCACAGGCCCGACACTACATCGGTTCGGACCCTCGCTAAAAAAGGATTGAGTTACCGGGCGGGAAGGTCATATTCCTCCGGAGCCGGCAGCAGGCGGCGGTTTCAAGAGGTCGTACGGTGAACGAAATGCCCCGGTGAACACCGGGGTGACGTGCAACGAAGAGATAGACCCATGAAAGCAGCATCACTGGAACACATCGAAGCGAAAATCATCAACTTCCTTCGCGATGCCAAAGCTCCCCATCCCGCAAGCCAGATCGCGCTTTTCATCCAGGAAACCCGGGAGGATACGCTTCTGGCCATCCAAAAACTGATGAAAAACCGAACCCTCCGGAGCATCCAGGATTTTTCTCTCTTCACGGCCACCGGTGAAACCGTGGCTTACGCCCTGGCCGCTACCGAACCGGTGCCACCGCCGATTGCGCCGACGGTTCCACCGCCGCGGTTGCGACAGTAAAAGATCGCCGCGCCCGCAAGGCAGAGCCATCGGAGCGCCGGGCACCGTCCCGGCACAAGAAATCTTTTCACCTTACGCCGAGGCGGTCGTCGGACAAAGCCGAATGGTGGTGCTAGGGTGTGACCCGCTGGCCCATCGGCCGAAACAAGGCCGCCAGCGCGAGGATAACCACCAGCAGCATTCCGCTTTGAGCCGCCCACAGGTTGCCCGAAATCGTTGAAAGCAGTATCAGGTTCATATTGGCCTTTCTTCCCGGAGCGATTTGCTCCGAATTGCCGTTTCTCACCCTGAATTTTCAGCTTGGCCCGTGCCGCCGGTTGCGCCGTAATTTTCAAAAATGAAACCGCGGGCAAAGAAATCCTTCATGCAAAATTCAAACCGCGCATTGCAACTTTCATGGAATTTCCGGTTCTCGCCCGGCCGAACATCCGGAGCGCGGCGGGTGACAATCCGGCAACACCCCGGACGTCGGCGACCGCCGTTCGGTCATCATTGGCCTTTTTCCCCTTCAGGCCTCGGTAAAAACCTTCTATCGGTTCTGTCTGAAAGGTGTCCCTTAATGTCTTCTAACAGGAAGAATTTGGCCGGCTAAAATCGTAAAGTTCCAGCGTTCGAGAAGGCGGCAAGGCATTTCGATGAAGGGGCAAACATGAAATTAAAAGGCATCGTTCTGGGATTGATATCCTGCACCGCGGCCGGACTCAACCTGCCGGCGGCGGATGTCAATGCTTTGCTCGCCCAATGGAATGTGATCACCTCGGGGAACCTGAATCTGGTCAACGATATTGGCGGATGCGCCTATATTGGCGGTGAACTCGCCGTCCCCAACTCCTTTACGACCGCGTCGATCGGAAGTTCGGCGATTCCCGTCAATGCGATTTCCCTGGCCGTGGGCGGCAATATCGACAGCGGCGGCAACATCCAGGTCAATGGCGGCAGTGTCGTGGTCGGAGGCACCATTGCCGGTTCCCGCACGATCAACCTGAACAGCCACGGCACCGTCACCCAGGGCGATCCCGCGGCGCTGCCGTCATCTCCGGTCAGCCAGATTGCCAGCGCGTCGCAATATTGGTCCACCCTGGCCGCCAACAGCAGCACCACCGTCGCCAATAACGGGCAGTTGGATTTCAATTGCAGCGCCACGACGTCCATGGCGGTGTTCAACCTGAGCGCCAGCCGGATGTTCGGCTCGGGTTACCAGGGCTTCACCCTGAATCCATCCGCCGTCACCGGGGACGTCCTGATCAATGTGAAGGCGCGAGTGTCAATTGGACTTCCGGCAGTTTCTTCAGCCAGTTTAACACCGCCCAATGGAATGGCCGGGTGCTGTTCAATTTTTATGACGCCACCACGGTGAGCCTGTCGGGCCTGATCGGCGGATACGTGGTGGCTCCCAATGCCAATGTCACCGAATACAACGACATCGATGGCGGGGTCATGGCCAAAAACCTGACGGTCTACAGCGAAGTCAACCTCCCCGGCAGCAGCAGCGCGCAGGCGTGGTTTGGATCACTGCCGGACGCGGTGGTCCCGGAAATGTCCAACGGGTTACCCGGGATGAGCGCCCTGGTCATGCTGGGAGTGATTCTGTGGCGCGAGCAGCGGAAGCCTGGACGGCCTTTCGCCCGAAGCAGCGATTGCTGACGTTCAGCCGTCGTTTCCAGGATTTGCGAACCCGGTGTAGTGTCGGCGCTATGTGCCGATTTCGAGCCACCGGCCCGACGCGACATCAAATTCGGGACTCCACTGAATTATCCGTTGACGACCGCCAATCCTGGATTAGATTATGGCCCGAGTCTGACCGGATGAAAATTTTCATCGCCAACTGGAATTGCACGACCGGACGCGCGGCTCTGCCGATTCGCGTTGCCGGCTGGCACAAGGCCGTTACGAAAGCGGCATTGGCGATGGGGAGTTGAACCGAGAGACGAAAAAGTTTTTAACCCATCGCCGGCCCCCCGGCGGTGGGTTTTTGTTTGCCCGAAGATCGCCGGCCCGACGGCAACCAACATGAAAAACAAAATCAGGGTTCCGGCCCCGCCCGTTTGGGGCGTCGTCGCCGCCTTCACGGCGGTTTATGTAATCTGGGGCTCCACGTACCTCGGCATCCGCTATGCCGTGGAGTCCATTCCGCCGTTCCTCATGGCGGGCACGCGCAATCTGACCGCAGGCCTGTTGTTGTACGGCTTTGCCCGCCTGCGGGGCAGCGGCAGACCGTCACGCCTCGAATGGAGGGACGCGGCCGTTACCGGCGGACTTCTGTTAACGGTCGGCAACGGCGGAGTGACCTGGGCTGAACAGGTGATTCCCTCCAGCGTGACGGCGCTGCTGGTGGGTTTGACCCCGCTCTGGATGGTGATATTCGACTGGTTGCGGCCCAACGGCGTGCGGCCCGGCGGCGGGGTGGTGGCCGGCCTGGCCGTCGGGTTCACCGGCGTGGCGTTGCTGGCACATCAGGGCAGCCGTTTCGGCCCGGCTTACGGCTGGGGCGTGGCGGCACTGATGACCGCGTCGTTGAGCTGGTCATTTGGCTCGATTTACGGCCGGCACGCGCACAAACCGGCGACGTCCTTGTTGGGCGTAGGAATGCAGATGATCGCCGGCGGTTCCCTGCTGCTCGCCCTGTCCACCGGACGCGGCGAGGTGACGCATTTTTCGCCCGGGCAGATGACGCCGTTGTCCGTCGGCGCGTGGTTGTATCTGGTCCTGGCGGGATCGCTGGTGGGTTATTCCTGTTACGTCTGGCTGCTGCACGCCACCACGCCGGCACGCGTGGCGACGTATGCCTACGTCAACCCGCTCATCGCCGTGCTGCTGGGCTGCACAATCGGCCGCGAGACCTTTTCGCACGAACTGTTCGTGGCGGGCGGATTGATCCTGGCGGCCGTGGTGTTGATCGTGCGCAGCGAAGCCCGGCCGGCCGCCACCCCGACGCCGGCTGAAGAAGTGGCCTGAACCGGAACCCGGCTGTCACGCCGCTGCCCGCGCGGCTTTTCCGCCGGCGGCCAGATTGGCCAGCCGCATTTCGGAATATTTGCGCGAAAAGAGCACGCCGTCCGCCCCGGCTTTCAGCCCGGCAGCCGTCGCGGCATACACATCGTCCGGCGTGGTCTTTTTCTGGTTCGCCTCCGTCGGCACGTCGATGTCGATGCCGGGATAAATTTTGCAGCCGGTGCCGGCCACGTCATTCACGGCCCGCCGGGTTTCCTCGGCAACATAATTCGCCGACAACCCGGCGGCCGGCAATTGGTCCAACGGCGCTTCGTTGGTGTAGTTGAGCCATTCGTTGTTCAGGCGCAGCACCTCGTCTTTCGGCACATCGCGCAGGACCGCCGAAGCCAGGTTGTCGATGTAGCCGGCGTAACGCGGTCCACCGCAGTTGTTGTAGACGACGATCTTCAGGTAATCGGCCACTTTGGCGAACGCGGCGTAATTCTGCTCGGCGCGGAAGAACGGGCTGAACGAATTGTTGTGCCAGATGTGAAATCCCACCTGCACATCGGAACGGCTTTGTTTGGCGGCGTGATAAATATCGGCGTAGATGGCGTGCTTGTTGTCGGTCCAGAGCTTTTCCCAGGCGAGCAACTCGGGATAATCGAGAAGCAACCGCCAGAATTCGACAAAGTAGCCGTCGTTGGGCCGCTGGCCGGCACGGGCTGCGATGATGAAACGATCCAGCTTGGCAAATCCTTCCCTCGCCCGGGCGACATCGATGCCCCGTTCCTTCGCCGCCTGCTGATGCCGTTCGCAGAAGCAGGTGACGCGTGACGGGTCGCCCGCGCCGACTTTCGCGCCGATGGCATTGAGCAGCGGTCCCTGCCGTTCCGAACCCCACATCACGCCGTCCAGATCGTAGCTCTGACAGTAATCATTCGTGAGGGCGATCAGGAATTCGCGGTAATCCGGATGCAGCGGGCACAGCGTGCTCGCCCGCCGGCCCTGCCAGTCCACCTCCTGGACCGATTCGATGCCGGGAATGTCCTTGCCAAAATTGTCCTCGTACCAGGCATAGACTTTCATCCCGCGCTTGCGGGCCCGGGGCAAAACGTCCGCAATCAGATCGTAATCGCCGTAATCCGGCGCCTTGACCGGCTTCAGTTTCGTGCGGGCATAAAATTTTTCGTGGGGCGTGGCGAAATTGCCGCCGTGAAAGTTCAAATCATATTCCTGCTTGCCGTGATCGGGAAAGGGCTGGCCGGGCACCTGCCGGCCGCCGATCCCGCGGCCGTAGGTAAACGCCGCCAGGAAAAGTGTATTGACCGCACCGTGGTCCTGCAAAAGCTCGAGCACCGCTTCCGTACCTTCATCGAGAAACGACACCGCGCCCACCTGGATGCCAATCATTTTTTCCGACGGCGCAGCGGCCAGGGCCGACGGCAGCAACGCCGGACCCAGCGCCGTGGCGGCGGCAGCGGTGGAAGCGGTTCTGAGAAATTCGCGTCGGGTCAGGTCCGGCCGGATGGGATTCATGCCGCCAGTTTGGGCGAGGCGGCGGGCCGGAGCAAGCGCGGCGGTGTTCCGGTAGTGGTGCAGTTTCAAACGGCAGGGACAGCGCGCGGCGTCCCTGCCAAAATGTGTCCGTAGTGTCGGCGCTGTGCGCCGATTTCGGGCCCCAGGCCCGACACTGCATTCGCCGCGCGGGATGCTTTTTGGCGGCGAGCGGTGTACTGTTTTCGCATGGCACGGCATCCTTTGCATCGCGGGCCGGCGCCGGAGGACGAACGCCTCTTCGCCGACCGACAGCTTCCGGCATTGCGCGCTGCGGCGGGCGATTTGTGCTGGCTGCTGGACCGCGGTTATGCCTCCCGCTCCGCGGTTGAACTGGTAGGCAATCGGTTTTCCCTCGCCAGCCGCCAGCGGATGGCGCTCGCGCGCTGCGCCTGTTCCCACGAAGAAGCGCAACGACGACGCCAGCTTCGCGTCGACCCGGACCGCCTGGCCGGCCAGGAACTCTGGATCGATGGTTACAATGTTCTCACCGTTCTCGAAAGCGCGCTGGCGGGCGGAATCGTGCTGTTGTCCCGCGACAGTTGTTGCCGGGACATTGCCGGCATTCACCGGCGTTATCGCAAGGTAAACGAAACCGTCACCGCCCTGCGTCTGGCGGGCGAATTCGCCGCCGCCCGGGGTGTCAGCCGCTGCCGCTGGTGGCTGGACCAGCCGATCTCGAACAGCGGCCGGCTCAAAACGTTGATCGGCGAAATCGCGCAGGAAGCAGGCTGGCCGGTGGACGTGGAGCTGACTTTCAGTCCCGACCATGTGCTGTCGCACACCGAACAGATCATCGCCACTTCGGACGGCATCGTCATCGACCATTGCCGGCAATGGGTGAACCTGGCGCGGTTGATCATTGCCGAACGCCGGCCGCAAACCCGGTTGCTGGATTTGGCCCCGCGCGAAGGCTGGGATCATGGGGACGAATAGCCATCGATCAATCCGGTCTTCAAGGCATGTCCAGAAACGGTTTGCCCCTGCCGCGGCAATCGCCGTCCCGGTTGCATCTGCTCCCGCAAAATGCATTCGCCGGATTTGGCGTTTGCAACGGAATTGCAGCGGGCTTAACATCGCCGCATGAAGCTGCGAAGGAAGCTTCGCCGAGCCGGCGGACCCATCAAGCAACCGGCTTTGCCTTTGCGACCGGCATCCCGCAGCCTGCATGAATTGACGCCGCCGCCAGCCGGTTCCGGCTGGTTTTTCTGTCTGCTTCTGATCCTGGCCACGATAACGGCTTATCTGCCTGTATGGCACGCCGGATTTATCTTTGACGATAACACCTGCGTGACTCAAAACCCGCTGTTGTATTCGCTCGATGGCCTGCGGCAGATCTGGGCATCCCCCGGTGTAACCCTGCAATACTATCCGCTGACATTTACAGTCTTTTGGCTGGAATATCATCTGTGGGGACTGAATCCGCTGGGCTATCACCTGGTCAACGTGTCGTTGCATGCCGTCAATGCAATTCTGTTCTGGCTGATCCTGCGCCGTCTTGGCGTGCCGGGAGCATGGCTGGCCGCGGCCATCTTCGCGCTGCATCCGGTGTGTGTCGAAACCGTGGCCTGGGTGACCGAACACAAAAACACCCTGTCCGGCGTTTTCTATCTGAGTTCGATTCTGGCGGCTTTGGCCTTCTGGTTGCCGGACGAGGTTTCACCGCAACCGGCCGGGAGTGATAAAAAACGGCCGGTGGCCGGGCAGGGAAGCTGGAAATTCTACTGGCTGACGCTGTGTCTTTATATTTTCGCCCTGGGGAGCAAGACGGCGACGATTGCGCTGCCGGTGGTCATTCTGCTTCTGATTTGGTGGAAGCGTGGCCGGCCGCGCTGGCGGACGTTGGGTCTGCTGCTGCCGTTCCTGGCCGTGGGGGCCATCATGGGATTGATGACCATGTATGTGGAAAATCGTCTGGGCGAAGACATCCGGAAGTGGAGTCTGCCAGCATGGGAACGTTGCCTGGTTGCCTGCCGGGGCGTCTGGTTTTACCTCGGCAAACTATTTTGGCCGCATCCGCTGATCTTTATTTATCCGCGCTGGAAGGCGGACACTTTTCAATGGTCGCCCTATGGGCTGATGCTCGCCGCGGCGATCGGCGTGGTGATTTTGTGGTGGAGACGCGGCACGTGGGGTCGCCCGATTCTTTTTGGGCTGGCCTACTTTCTGGTTTTACTGCTGCCCATCCTTGGTTTTCTGAATACTTTCTATTTTCGTTATTCGTTCGTGGCCGATCATTTTCAATATCTGGCCAGTCTTGGTCCCATAGCCGTGGCAGCGGCCGGAATTGAGACGGCGCTGGGAAGGCTGAGAAAATCATTCGTCGGACCGGTGCTCTATTCCCTGCTGTTGCTGGCTCTGGGCGCCTTGACTTGGCGGCAGGCGGAAATCTATCGGGGATGGCAGACTTTGTGGCCGGATACGCTGGCGAAAAATCCCGGATGCTGGGTGGCTCAAAACAATCTTGCGGCCGGGTTGCTCACCGCCGGCCACCGGGACGAGGCCCAGGCACACTACGAAGCCGCCCTGCGTTTGAAACCGGACTACGCGGAAGCCCATGCCGGCCTGGCCTCCGTGTTCGCCGATAACGGCAAGCTGGACGAAGCCGTCGCCGAGAACACGGAAGCGCTGCGCCTCAACCCCAACCTGGCGGAGGCCTACGACAATCTGGGCAACCTGTTTTCGCGCATGGGAAAATCCGATGAGGCCATCGCCTTGCACCGGACCGCGTTGGCGCATTATCCCCGAATGGCCAACGCCCACTACAATCTGGCCAATGCCTTGTCGGAAGCCGGCCAGTTGAAGGAAGCCCTGGCGGAATATCGGACCGCCATTCAGCTGCAGCCTGATTTCGCCGCCGCCTACAATAACCTGGGCAATAATCTGGCAAAGCTCGGACGGACCGACGAAGCCATCGCGGCATTCCGCGCCGCTCTCCGATCAAACCCGGATGAAGCAGACACGCATTTCAATCTGGGGCAGGCTCTGCTCAACGAGGGAAAATCCCAGGAAGCCTTTGGGGAATATACCGAGGCGGTTCGAATCAAGCCCGGTTTTGTCCCGGCGCAGATCGGATTGGGCAGCGCGCTCTTTCAAATGGGCCGTCTGACGGAAGCGGCGGAACATTTTCGCCAGGTGTCCCATCTGGAACCGACCAACGGTGAAGCCAGTTATTACCTGGGAAACGTGCTCGCCGCCGGGGGAAAACTTGCTGAAGCCGCCGGCTTTTATCGTCAGGCGATTCAATCCCGCCCGGATCTGGTCCAAGCCCACGTCAATCTTGGCAATATGCTCGCCCAACTGGGGCATCCCGACGAAGCGGCGCGCTGTTATCAGGACGCGTTGAGCAGGGATACAAACTGTTTCACGGCCTGGAACAATCTCGGCTTGCTGGTCGCCGCATCCAACCCGGAAACCGCCATCCGCTTCGTCCGTCTGGCCATTCAGATCAATCCCGACTATGCCGAGGCTCACTTCAACCTGGGCCATATTCTGGCCGGCCAAAAACGGTGGAGTGAGGCCGGCGAGCAGTATGAAATCGTATTGCGAACCAATCCGGATGACGCAATCGCCCATTATGAGTTGGGATGCGTCCAGGTCGAACTTGGCCGGACCAACGACGCGGCGGCACATTGGCGGCTGGCATTGCAACTGAATCCAAACTATCGCGACGCCCGGGATGCCTTGAACAAGGTGTCAGCCACTCCGGCGCCGTAGTTTATTCTCCAGCGCAAACAAATCAGGGTGCCGCATTTCGATCCAAAACACCGGCGGCGGAAAGTCCCTGGTTTTCGAAGGTCACACCGAGATCGATATCCGTCAGGCCGGGAAGCGGTGAGACCGGCGCGGTTTTTGGCTGGCCGGGATGCCCGAACCGGGAAGATTCCATCGTATGCCACGATTCGTTCCAGACGTAGGTGCCGCCGCCGGGCGGAATCAGCTTCACCCCCCAAAGCCGTTCGTGAAGTTTCACCGGGTCCTGGTCGGGATAGAGGCGTTTCCATTCGTTGAGAATGGGCAGGTTGTTCCAGGTCAACTGCTGCAGATGGGCCTGGTAATCGTCCTGCATCATTTTGATCAGAGCATCGATGAATTGCTTTTGTATCTGCAGTCCCAGGCTGGCGCCCAGCCATGGTTTCAGGCTGCTGACCGACGGCGCGCTGTTGCTCTGGGCGGATTGCCGGTCCAGCGCCCGTTTCAACAGATCTTCACTCAGGGTCACCGTGAGCGAATCCGGCGTCACGGAATAATAAACCACCCAGTTTTCCGACGGATCAGACTGGCGGGACTGTTTGGAAGGGCTGATTTTGACATAGGGCCGCCCCTTGAATTCCAGGTTTTCCCAGGAGAGCATTTGCGGGGCGGACTGATCGGCGAACGCATGGACCGCGGTGAGAAACGCGGCCGCGCCAAGAGAATTTTTCACTTCGCAATACAGACCGACCGGCAAACGGCCCAAAGCACTTTCCAGGAAACGGTCCGAGTTGGTTGCCGCCGCAAGTTCGGCCCAGAAGGGATCAGCATCGGCATAAAGGGTGACGGATTGTCCCAGCCAGCTCAAAAAATTGGCTTTCAGGCCGGGCGCCATATTGCCGACAAAATTTCCGGCTTCCTGCACCGGCTCGGACCGGTTGTTCACCGCCAGTCCCAACCGCGCCAGCGCGTCGGTATGCGGATCGCCGGCATCCGGCTCGAGCCGGGCCCCGGTGGCGACGGCGGAGAGGGAATTGTATTCCGATGCCAGAATGAGCGGCATGACGGTGACATCGGCGGCCAGGCGCTGCGGAGAAACGGAAAATCGCACGGCGATGGGATCAAAGAATTGTTGCCAGTTCTGCTGGTAGCTGTCACGCCACCGGCCGTAAGCCGCCGCTTCATCGCCGGTCACCGCCGCCAGCGGCATTTCCGAAATCGGGGTCATAAAACTGAGCGTCCCGTAAAGGGATGAAGCCACTCCGGCGGACGTGAGTTCCACTTTGCCCAGGTCAGGTCCGGAAAAGTCCGAATGCAAAACTGTATTCGTGATTTTGCCCCGGACCAGTGCGTCCATCTCGCCAGCCTGCAACTCGGCCAGGATCGCGGCGGCCCGCGTGCGGCGCGAATCAGCAATCCGCCATTGCGGCCCGCACCAGCGGCGAATGGTCGCGTCACTCAAAACCAGAAAGGCCGTCTCCCGGCTGTCACCGCGCGGATACCGTTGCCGGAAGAACCGGTATTCATCCTGCGAACTGAGCGCGGCCAGCTTGCCCCGGGCGGCATGCACCAGGTTTTCCAATTGTTTGCGCGAATTGGTCACGAAAACGACGTTCGAAACCGAAGCCATGTACGAACAAATGGTGCGGTCCGGGGTGACGACACCGGTATACGGCACGCCATCGATATCCCCGCTCACCGCCGTGGCGGCGGGGTTGGCCGCGCGAGCGGCGGTCTGGCAGGCGGCAATGCCGGCCTGCAGCCGCGGCAGATTGCGGGCCTCAAATACGACGGCCACATCGGTGCCCACGCGCAGGAAAGGATCCGAACCGGTAAAGGCGGCGCTGGCGACAATTTGCGGGCCGAGCAACCGCGAAAGTTCGTTGAGGCCCAGGCAGAGCTGGTTCTGGTAGCGTTCGCGCGAACCGGCGTCTTCCGACCGCGGCTCGAACAATTGCAAAACCGGGGTGCCGTTGGCGTCGGCCTCGTCGGTCATATCCATCAGCGCCTGAAACGAGGGAAAAAACACGGCATGCTGGTCCGCCGGGATGAATGAAGCCAGCGGATCCAGCTCCGGTCTCGAATTGGTGAGCAACGGTTTCCAATCCATCGGCCGGACGGTGATGCCGGTGAGATTGGTGAGGGCGACGTCCGCATTGGTGCCGCTGCGGACCGCCATGGCGCGGTCCAGTTGCAGGTTTTCGCTCATGGCCCGGCCGCCGCTGAAGATCTCGAAGGTGTCCTCCAATTCCGGCGGACGGGTGCGGTTCCAGTTCATTCGCGGATTGTCCCGCGGGGCCTGATTCGTACCGCGTTCCCGGGCGACCAGTTGGAGCTGATGACGGAACCAGGCGGCGCCCGCCACGTTCCGGTTCAACAGGTCCCGATAAAATTCCTCCTTCGCCGCCAGAAATGCCGACCGCGCTTCCGGCCTGGCCTGTGCCGGTAAAATCTTGAACCGGACCGGCGTCATCCCGCTCGGGTCGTCGTTGACCACGTACAGGCGCCCGGTAACCTCCTGATTTCCCGGCACACAGAGGGAAACGGTCGGAGCCGGCGCATCACGCTCGACCATCCACGGCGCAGTGTTGAAGCCGCTGACATAAACTTCGCCGGCGCCATCGAGCACGGCATACGGTTGCCGGGCCAATGCCTGCTGCCCATGGCGCCAATCAGACTGAGGCTTTCCCGCCGGCAATTTGCCTTCGGTCAGGGTGAGCGACGAAACTGGCACGCTGTAATAAACATCGGCCGCCAGGGCATTTGACCAAAACCACAGGCTGGCAATACACAAACAGGTCGGAATGGCGTGAACGGCAACAGGTCCCCGGAAAGGTTGGATCATGAGTTAGATCTTTTTATCTTTGCCCGGATTTATTCAAGCAAAAAGCGTTGAAACCGGCTTTCGCGGTTTACCGCCGAACCCCGCGTTCACGCCACACCGGTGGCTTCGTGCTCAGGGAAATCAATCGGAAGCCAGGGGCGGTTTTGGGATCACCGGCAGTTTATAAAGATGGACGGCCCAGGGTTCGAAATGGTCGGTGAAGCAACGGTTCGTGACGGTCAACATCCGGTTTTCGCCAAGCACTTCCACGGTGCCACCGGCCGTGGCCGGCAACGTAAACGTCGCATCGGTCGCACCGTCGCGCATTCCCACGGCAAACAGATAGGTCGTTCCCTCCCGTTGCCGGCACGTGGTTGCCACCGGCACGTCGGGATTTTTCGATTGCACCCTCACGGCGTCGCGGACCGGCGGTGAATTCAACACCGGCGCCAGGCGCAAAATCTGCCGGTTGATTTGCGTGACTGCCGCCAGCATTTCCGGATCGTGCAGCAGCGCCGCCGGATCCGATTTCGGTTTGAACTGGTGGACAAAATAAACCAGGCCGCGCGAACCGTGAATGAGCGACATCCAGACTTCGGCCCGGACCTGTTGCGGCGTGGGTTTATGCTGCGGATTGGTGATGGCCGTGCATTCAATGCAGTTCCATACCGGTTTTTCGCTCCGGCTCCATCCGATCAACCGGCTCACGCCGTTGGTGATAATCCACAGGTTGCCGTGCACGTCGCGGCTCTCGTGGTTCACCGGATAAATGTCAAACGAAACGATGTCGCAACCTTTGAGATACTCCGGATAGTCTTCGGGATGATGATTGCGCCGGCCGCGGCCATACCAACCGTCCCAGGCCGCCCCCTGGCCAAGGTTCAGGAGCACCGGCCGCGATGGATCAACCGCCTTCATGCGCTGATAATCCGCCACCACCGCCGCCGGCGCGATCGGATCGCCAAACCCGAACCGCGCCCCGCGCGACTGCGCATTGTCAGGTTCGTCGCCATGCATCCAGGCGATGATGTTGGTGTCGGCGCGATGCTGCCGGCCGACGTCATTTTGCGCGCATACGATCCACAGGCCGGCTTTTTTGAGCGCCGCCAACTGTTCCTCGGTCGGTCCTTCCCACAGGCCGACGTAGGTGTTGATGCCGGCCCGGCGATAGCGTTCCGCCAGCGGCGGGTCCTGGAGCCACACCGCAATTGGAAAAAATTTGGGATCAGCCCACGGGCCATTGGTCCATGGCACCGCCGGTTCCGCCACGGCAGCGGAAACGGCGGATAAAACCGCCGCCATTAGCCTGGCGAGGACGACTGTCCGGCCTAACGGATTTCGGGCTCCGCCGGCAAGAGATTTCCAAGTCTTCATGCTTCATGTGTTTAGCTCCGGAACCGGGCGGGAACAAGCCGGGATTCGCAGGACGCGCATGGGTCTTGTGAACGGTTGAGTCCGAATGCCACCAAATGGTTGACTAAGTTTTCGGCGTCCAAAAGAATGGTCTGATCCGGATCAAACCGAAATCAACAGGAAAAACAGTGCAACTCAAAAAGAAAGGCGGCTTTACCATGAAATCGATCTCCACCTTTTTGTTGGCCATGGTCGCGGGCGCATTGGCCTTGGTCCCCGGCAAGACGTCGGCGTTTCCGCTGTTGCTGCAGTCCATCAGCGGCAGGCTGACCACCACGGCGTATTACGGCGCGACTGCCGACACGACTACCAACCGTTACACAGTAAAAACGTTCAATACCAGGCAGATCATGCTTCTGATCACAAATACGGTAGGATCCATCGCTCCCGACGTCGTCCTGCCTGCGAAGATTGCCCTGGCCGTGGACCCTTATACGTACGATGTTTTTTTGACCAACAGCGAGGGCTTTTATTTCAACCTGACCGCCTCCAACCTGGCCAGCTTCAGCATCGGCGAAATTGCCACCCGGTTTAATGGTGCCGACAAGGGAACCGTGGAAACCGACGCGGCCAACGTGCTGCTGAACATCCACCTGATCCATGACCAGAATTTCCATTACTACGAATTCGACATGGTCGGCGCGGGAAAACTGAACCTGAGCCTGGACAGGAACGGAGTCGCCACCATGACCGTGACAGTAAAGAGCCAGTTCGGCGCCGGCGTGGACCAGGACAGCGAGCCGGGATTGTGCTCGGGGGAATATACGCTTAAAGGCTCGGGCGTCCCACCGGCGGGAGGCATCCCTTATTCGGTTTATTGGTGGAATAATCTGGCTCCCTGAACCCGAATAAACGGGCCAGGAAACGGGTTTGATTCTTCATTTTTTATCCGGCATGCTGACAAGGTTGTGAGCATTCCCGAACATCGGCGGGCCATCGACCGGCTGGACGCGCAAATCGTCCGGCTGCTCAACAACCGGACCGAACACGTGCTCGCCATCGGCGCCATCAAGCTCAAGGCCGGCGAGGAAATTTATGCGCCGCACCGCGAACGCGCCGTGTTCGAACGCCTCTGCCGGCTCAACCAGGGGCCGATGACGAACGACCAGCTGCGCTCCATCTACCGCGAGATCATGTCCAGCGCCTTGTCGCTGGAGAAGACGATGACAATCGCCTATCTCGGCCCGGAGGCGACGTTCACCCACCAGGCGGCCATCCAGAAATTCGGTTCCAGCCTGCGCTACGCCTCGCAAAAAACCATCGCCGATGTGTTCGCCGAGGTCAGCAAGACCCGGGCGGATTACGGCGTGGTGCCGGTGGAGAATACCACCGAAGGCGTGGTCACGCACACGCTCGACATGTTTGTGGACAGCGAGCTGAAGATCGTCGCGCAGATTGTGCTGCCGATTCAATACTGCCTCGCCGACAACGGCCGGAGCGGCGACATTCAGCGGCTTTATGCCCATCCCCAGGCGCTGGCCCAATGCCGGTCCTGGGTCCAAAAAAATTTGCCGCGCGCGGAAATTTTCGAAACGTCCTCCAACGCGCGTTCCGCCGAACTGGTGGCTCATCCGGCATCCCGGAAAACCGGGCCGCACGAAAAATCGGCGGCCATTACCGGCGTCCTCGCCGCCGAGAAATACGGACTGCGCATGCGGGAACAGGACATCCAGGATAACGCCGCCAATGCCACGCGCTTCCTGGTGCTCGGCCGGCAGTGTCCCCCGCCCACCGGCGACGACCGCACCAGCCTGTTGATCAGCGTGGCGGACAAATCCGGCGCGCTGCACCGGGCCATCGCCGCCTTCCGCCGCTTCAAAATCAACATGACCAAGATCGAATCGCGTCCCAGCAAACGCAAAGCCTGGGAATATTTCTTCTTCATCGATTGCGACGGCCACGTGCAGGATCGCAAAGTCGTCCGGGCCATCGAGGACCTCGGCCGGCACTGCAATTTCGTCAAAATCCTGGGTTCCTATCCCAATACCGGCTAGGTTCCCAACCCGTTGAACCTTGAAATAATCCGGCCTGATTTGCTTCCGGCAGGAATGCGAAGTATCTTCCACCCGCACAAGTCGTATGTCCCAGAATTTCGGCAATGCCTTTCTCAAGAAGCCTGCGTTCCCAACCGCTCCATCCGCCGCGCCCGCTCCGCGGCCGGCTCCGGCGGCAGCCACACACAAACCGAACGCGACCGCACAGAAACCGGCCGGACGCGCACAGAATTACAGCCGGGTCTTTCGCTGGCATCTCCCGGCCGGCCAGACGCAGCTGCCCGCCACGGTGGAGATCGCCGGCACCTTCACCCATTGGCAAAAGGTGCCGTTGACCCGCGGCGGCGCCATGGACGGATGGCAAATCACCCTGCACAACCTGCAATGCGGCCGGATGCATCACTACATGCTGCTGGTGGACGGACAACCGGTGCGCGACCGGCATTGCGACGGCCTCGCCGTGCCGCACGGACCGCAGGAAGAACAGTTTCAACTGATGACCGACCGCGGTCCACGGGTGTTGATGCTGTTTGCCCAGACGAAATAATTCCCGGCGGCCGACCCGGACCGGCCGGGCGCATCTCAATTTTTGCGGGGCAGACATTCCGGTTGCCCTGTTGAAAACATTCTGATTGAGGGAGTGGTCCGCTAACGGCGGAGCACATAGGCCAGCACCCGGATGGCCGCCTCGGTTAA
>Ga0335078_10000247_pt1 | contig 87981 bp, 69 predicted proteins | sample Lox_Sample_32_FD_206711 | JGI IMG/M metagenome (GOLD analysis project Ga0335078, IMG submission 206711) | Soil microbial communities from Loxahatchee National Wildlife Refuge, Florida, United States - Lox_Sample_3.2 | ecosystem: Environmental > Terrestrial > Soil > Wetlands | place: USA... | reverse complement strand
GCGGCAATGGATACCGTGTTGGCGCTGGCCTCTTCGGCTGCCGCGGCCACGGTGTGAGTTTTCTCCGACATGGAAGTGGTCGCAGAGGTGGTTTGATTGGCTACCGCCGTGAGTTCAGTGGCCGCTGCGGCCAGGGTCTGCACGCCGCCGGAAATGCCGCCCAGCAAATGGCGCAGATTATCGCTCATGGTTTGCGAGGCGACTGCCAATTCGCCCAGCTCGTCCGGCCTGGCCAGCAGTTGCTCAGAGAGCTTCGCTCCGCTCAGGTCACCGGAGGCGATCGCCTTCAGACGCGCCACTACCGGCGCCAGCGCCCCAACAATCCTCCCGCTGAAGACAAACGCAATGCCAATGCCGGCTCCGAGAGCCAGAAGCGAGGAAACTACCAGCACCCATTGCGCTACGCTCTGGCTCTCCAGCCCGTCTTGCAAATCCGCGGTCATCAGCCCCTTCACGTCCTCCGTGAGGGCCCCGGTGATGTCCCTGATCTCGACCCCGAGCGGCTCGACGGTCTTCTGCAGATCTCTGTCGACGGCTGCGAACCCCTTCTGCCCCCCAGCCAGAGCCCGTTCGGCGATCTCCGTTTCCTCCTGATGAAGGGCCGGCAATTCGGCCGCCAGCTTGTCCACCCGCTCCTTATTCTCCTGATGAACAAAATGCTTGCTCATTTCAGGCAGGTCGGCAAAATCCTTGTTGATCTCTGTCCAATCGTCGTCCAGCTTCTGCCGATATGTCTTTGCTCCTTCGGAATTCCCGTCCGCGGTCAACAGAAGAATGCGCCGCACGTCGGATCTGGCTTTCATCAAATCCAGCTCCAATGCAGACGTCTTCACCAGGAGCGGCATCCTTGCGCTTTGGAAACGATCGAGCTTAGCGGTCACATCGGATGCTTTCCAAAAGATAACTGCCGACGAAATGAGCATGAGAGCCAGAACGGCGGAAAATGCCAGCATCAGCTGGCCGCGTATCTTCAGTTTCTTCATAACCCTTTCTCCTTGATGATCCTGTTCGAGCCCTTGGTTGCCATCTGCGTTTGCTGCCGGGCGATCAAGCAGCCGCACAACTGGCTTCAACTCCATCTTGTTTTTCAGCGAGTACGTACCCCCGCAATCGCTCCAATAGCGCGTCGTGATCCAGTTTGACCTGGTAATCGTCGATCCCCGCAGCTTTGCCCCGGGCGATATCGTCGTCGCCGGCCAGCGAAGTCACGGCGATTATGGGCAATTGTTTTGTGCGCTGGTCGGCCCGAATGCGCCGCGCCAGTCCCAGCCCATCCAGCCGCGGCATCTCGATGTCTGTTACCACGGCCCGCACTTTTTCGACGTTCTTGAGCAGCAGTTCCCAGGCGGCTTCCCCGTCTGGCGCCGCCAGCACGGAATAGCCATCTTCCTCGAGAAAGCGGATGATCTGCGAGCGGAAGAAATCAGAGTCTTCTGCCAGCAGCACCTTGACCTCTGCTGCGCCCGCCGGCCGCGGCCGATCGTCCGCGTTCTGCGCGGCCCATTCCGGCCACGTGGCATCCACCAGTTCATAGAGATCGACCACCAGCGCCGTGTGGTCGCGAATAATGGTCGATCCGGCCACACCCTTCTGGCGGTGCGTGGTCTGATCGATCGGAGCCGACGCCTCGATCACATCGACAGGCATGGCTCCGAGCAGGCCAATCTCATGACCCCGGACATTGGAGATGATGACGGCCAGTTCCCTGCTATTGGAGATCGGTTCGACATGAGCAGCGTCGGCCAGCATGACCAGCGGCAGCAGACCGCCGCCATACTGCAAGGTCCGGCGGCCACCGATGGTCTCCACCTGCCCGGGCGCTATGTGTTCGATCCGCTTCACCGTATCCAGCGGAAGTGCGCACAAGACGTCTGGAGAGTTTTGGAACAAAACCAGAGAATGGAGTTCGGTCGACTGTTCCTGATGAGCGGTCTCCCGCTCCGCGCCGGAGTGGGCCATGCCGGCGGCAGCATCGAGTTTTGCTTTGGCCGCCAGGCCGGCCACATCAAGAATCAAGGCCAATGACCCGTCGCCCAATATCGTTGCTCCGGCGTATTCCTCCAATCCCTTCAGATGGGAGCCCAGCGGCTTAACCACGATCTCTTCGGTGTCATGAAAGCTGCCGACGACCAGTCCGTAGGTTTGCGCGCCCGTGGTAACCACCACGATCTCCAGCGCGCCGCCGGCGTGGCGCCGATCGCCGGCCTTGCGTGCTCGCGCTGTCTCAGGGGGCGGAGGCGCGGGCAATGCTTCGCCCGAATCCCGAAGGCGCGGCGAGCGCCGGTCAGCCAGCCGCGTGCGGCGATCGATCTCGCGTTCCCCGCGCTCCGGATCCTCATACGTAGACATCACTCCAAGCAAATCCGCAAAACGCACCAGTGGAATCAGGCGGTCACGCAGTAGCAAAACCTCGGCATTTCCGACAACCTCAATGCGGGTCTTGGCCTGGCCGGGAAGCACATGCCGCATTTCTTCCACGTTGATCTGCGGAATGGCGAAGCGCTCGCCTTCGACGGAGACGATGAGAGATGGAATGATGGCCAGGGTGAGGGGCAGCTTGATGCGAAAGGTCGTGCCTTTTCCCGGAACCGAGATGATTTCTACTTTGCCGCCCAGGCGGTCCAGGTTGGTCTTGACCACGTCCATGCCCACTCCGCGTCCGGAGACGTCGCTGACCTCAGTGTTGGTGGAGAGCCCGGGAAGGAAGATCAGCGACACCTTGTCTTTCGCCGACAATCCCTCGAGCTTCTCGGCGGTGATCAGTCCTTTAGTCAAGGCGGCCTTGCCGATGCGGTCGGGATCGATGCCCCGGCCGTCGTCGACGATTTCCACCACCACCTGGCCGGCTTCGTGCCGGGCGCCGATACTCAGCAATCCCTCGCGCCCCTTTCCCGCCTGGACGCGGTCTTCGGGCGATTCGATGCCATGATCGACGGCGTTGCGCACCATGTGCGTCAAGGGATCGGAGAGAGATTCGATCAGGCTCCTGTCGAGGGCCACGTCTTTGCCCTCGATATCCAGCTGAATCTCCTTGTGCAGAGAGGCAGCCAGGTCGCGCACCAGGCGCGGAAACTTCCCGAATACATTGCCGATGGGTTGCAGCCGGGTCTGCATGACCACATCCTGCAGCTCCGAGGTGATCTGGTTGATGCGCTGGTCGGCGGCCTTCAATCCCCGCGCATTCTTCTGCGCGATGGAGGCGCGTAGTTGGTTGCGCCCCAACACCAGCTCGCCGGCCAGGTTCATCAGCATCTCCAACGTCGCCACGTTGACCCGAATGCTGTCCTCTACAAGAGGCACGGGCGCCTGGGACGCCGCGCCCGCGGTCGATTTTGCGGCGCGGGAGGCGGGAGATGCAGGCGCCGGAGTGGTAACCGGCGCCGTAGCTGTCCGAGATTCAGGGGCTCTGCTCGCGGCCGTCAGTGGCGCAATCTCAGGCGGGCGCGCCGCCTTTGCCTCGGCGGGGTGCGACGGCTCTGTCAACTCCGGTTCGGAGAGCAATTTGACCCTGTCCCGGTTATGGGGAAAAAGAAAATCGATATCGTCCGGCTTAAAGATGGTCGCCAGGATCAGCCGCAAAGGCAGCTGGTTGCCAATCGGATCATTCAGCGTGCCCACCGCCTCGAAGTTCACTTCGCAATCCACAATCTGTCCGGCCGCGAACAAATTGCGGAAGACTTCCAGCACCGTCTGGCCCCGCCGCTCAATATCATGGATGAGATCGTATTCGGCCGCGTACAGGTAGTTCCCGCATTCCTTGGCGCGCTCATAATCGAACTTGGTCAGCACCACCGGGGCGCCACCCCCTTCAGGCTTGAGCGTGACCGATTCTGAGAGAGACGCCTTCTTTTCCTGCGGCAAGAACGACGACGCAAGTCCGGTGAGACTCACGACCAGATCGTCGATATCTGCGTTGCCGCTTTCGGCCGGGTGATTGATCATCTCGCGCAGACAGTCGAATGCGGCGAGCAGCAGGTTGGTAATCTCGGCGTTGGGGGGCATTTTCCTTGACCGGATCATGTCCAGCACGGTTTCGGCTCGGTGCGCCAGTTCCTTCACCTTAGTCAGGCCAAAGTAGCCGCTGGCGCCCTTGATGGAATGGGCCGCCCGGAACACCTTATTCACCAACTCGGCGTCGATGTCAGCGCCGCCTTCCTCGATGGCCAATAAATCGGCCTCGATGGTGGTGAGATGTTCCCGCGATTCGTTGATGAACTCCGCAAGCAGTTCGTCGTCCAGGCCCAAAATCGGATCGCTTTCCATGAACCCTCTCCTGTTAAGTTCTGGCGCTCACGTTGAGGCGCGCCGTCAACCGCATGCTCTGGAGCAGGCGGAAGATATCGGGAGCGACGTTGGTCACCCGAACCTTGCCTCCCTGGGGAGCAAGGCTGTTGGCGGCCGCGATCAGCAGGCCCATGCCGCTGGAGTCAAGCATTGCCGCGCTCGACAAGTCGAACTCCAGATCGCGCGCGCCCTTATCCAGCATCTTCTTGAGCTCGGCTTGCAGATCGGGGACTACGACCGCGGTCAGGTCGCCCTTGAGCCTTACCGATCCTTGCTGGTCCTTTTGTTTGAGTACGTACGCAGCCATTGCGCAATACCTCCTTTCCCGTTTGCTTCGCTATCCTGATCCAGAGCGCGATCTGATTTCCGCGGCGATTGAACCTGACGCGCTCGGCATACAGTGCGTAAAGCTGCAACCCGCGCCCGCAGGATCGGCTTGTTTCGAGATTTTTCTGACGATTTTTTCGCCAGCCAAACCCCTGGCCCTCGTCGGTAACCTCCAGGCGAATCCAATCCCTTCCGACGCTGAGCGCCAGATGAACTGATTTATCGGCAGCATTCCGATTGCCGTGAATCACGGCGTTGGCAAGACTCTCTCTGGCCAGCAATTCGACAGGGAAACAGAATTCGGCAAGCCCATTCGCCTGCAGCAATCCGCGGATCTTCAGGCAAAGCGACTCTGCTTCCTGCAAGCTCGAAGGGATGGCCTGGCTGAACGAAATCCGGGCAGGCCGCCGAGGAATCACCGCTCCACCCCCATAAGCAACAGGTCGTCGGCGGGGCTCAGGCCCGCCATCACATCCTCAACCACGGCCGGCATCAGCTCCGCGAGGGGCAAAGTCCGCCGTGCGAGACAAGCGCCGGCCAGTCGCTCCAGGCCTTCTTCGTAGGAAAGCCCGGTTTCGATCAATCCATCGGTATAAAGGAAAAGCCGGTCCCCGGGAGTCATCGTCAATTCGGCAGTGCCGAAGACGGCATCGGCGAAGGCGCCCAGCACGTCGCCTTCCTGGCGCAGAATCGCCGCTTGGCCACCATGGCTGGGAACGACAATCGCCGGTGGATGGCCTGCGCTCACCAGTGAAACGCGGCCGGTGCGATGATTGAGCCGGGCATAGATCAAGGTGAGAAACGCCCCCGGCGGAAGGAACCTGCACAGAGAGCCATTGATGGCGTGCACCACATCGGCGGGAAGGTTGAGGGGGCTGGCGTAATCGGCCGCCAGCGCCTTCAGCGACGCGGTCCAGAGCGACGCCGCAAGATCGTGTCCGCTGGCGTCGGCGACCAGGTAATCCACCACGTCTTCGCCGGCCTGAATTACGTCATAAAAATCTCCTCCCGCACTCAGCACCTGGCGCATGGAGACATGAAAACGGGCGTGCGGGACGTTCTTCGGGCTTGGCATCAGGTTCTGTTGCGCACTGGCCAGGCGCTGCAATCGTTCGGCCTGAAGCTCGGCCAGCCGCTCATAGGCTTCCTTCAGCCGCAGATGCGTCCGGACTCTGGCGATGACCTCGGCGCCGACGATTGGCTTGGTGATGTAATCCACTCCGCCCACTTCGAACCCCTGCACCTTCGTTGAAGTGTCTTCGCTGGCAGAGATGAAGAGAATCGGCGTGGTAAAGGCGATGGCTTCGGAATTCAGGGTGCGGCAGATCTCGAAACCTGATCCATCGGGCAGGTTGACATCCAAAAGGATCAGGTCGGGACGCTGTTCACGGATTCCCCGCAAAGCTGCCGCGACGCTCGCCGCACTGTCCGTACGAAAGCCGGCCCTTCTCAAGAATCCATTGATTGTGCAAACGATGCTGGAGTCGTCGTCGACAACGTAAACAAGCGGAGAGGTCTTTTGTCGTTGCATTGGCGCAGCCGCACTTGTTCCAGGCAGGCGATTCGTTTCGCAACGGGCGCTGCTGCCTTTCAGCCGCCCTCTCGAGAAAGATCGGCTTTGTCTGTTTATCGGTCGTTCCTCGCTTTCCTTCGGTCTGCTGCCGGCCTCAATTCGCCCTCGCCCATGACACGACATTCCTGGGCGCGGCGCTCCGCGCGACAACTGATCGCACGCTCGGCAACGGCGGGCCATGCTCCCGGACATTTCGAAGCCGGTGCCGTTTCGGGATGGTTCTGCTTCTTTAGTCCTGAATTGAATCGGCGCTGCTTGATGGATGCAGATTCGCGGGGTGGGACACCCGCGATGCGCTGCCCAACACCGCGTTTCCGGCGATGCGTTTTCACCGCGGCGAACGCGGAAAGATGCTGTTGGTTTCAGGCGGCGAGGCGCGGAACACGCAGGGTGAGCCGCTTGAATTCGAGTGGGCAACGAAACTCAGCGCCGAACCGCGGAAAAGTGGCGCAGGCCGCGCAGGCCTGTGGCAGGAAGACAACACTACGGTGCTGATGCTGAGCTTTGCGGCATGTCACACTAATGCGTGAGGCTGAACAGCCGCTCCGGCGCGACAATTTCTGCCCCGGCGCAAGCGCGATCCGCGGGAGACGTGTCGCTCGCTCTTTCTTTATGATTTGGGTCCCTGGACTACCTGGCTTTTGCGTAGTCGATCATTCCCTGGAAATCCACCACGACGGCCGGCTCGTTGCCCACAACCCATGCATCGTGCCCCGGGGGAAGCAGCGAGACGTCGCCAGCCTTGCAGTCGAATTCGCTGCCATCATCCATGCGCACGCGGATCGTGCCGGAGACGTGGTATTGAAAATGAGGCGCTTCGCAGCTCTTGGTTTTGGCGATGGGCTTGACTGAGGAAGACCACGACCATCCGGGTTGAAGCACGGCGCGGCCCACGGTTGCGCCGCCGATTTTCACAAGTTCCAGCTTTCCTTTGGGGAATTCACGCACTTCGTCGGGCTTGCTAAAGTGTTTCAGCTCGGCCGGAGACACACCTGCTGTAGGCATATCGACCTCCATGGCAGCGCATGCTAGCAGTCATCGCCAGCAAGTGTCAATCGCAGGGCGGGTCGCGTCGCGGCAGCAGACCAGCGGTTATTCCAACGCGTCGGGCTGGAGGCCGATGTTCTTTTCGCCGGCGGCTTTCTTCTCTTTCCAGGTGCGAACCCAGTCTTCCCAGTGCTTGCCGGCGGCGCGGTCTTTGCCGAATTCGAGGCGGGCGATGTCGGCGTAGGAGAGCTTGCGCTTTTCTTCTGCCTTGGGAGTGAAGTACTGCACAAATGACTCCGCCAGCGTGGCGCCGGTCGAGCGATTGAAGATGTAGGCTTCGATTTTTTCGCCGGACTTGAGGGTGATGGTGACGTCGCCGCGAAAATCGAAGGCCTTTTCGAGAGCGCTCTTGAGAGCGTCGTCGGTAGCGAGTTCCGGAACCCAGCCTTCGAGCTCCTCGTGCGCGACGCCGGGATGGAGTTCGAGGGCTTCGATCTGTTCGCGGGTGTATTTCTGCACTTCGGCGGTCAATGTCTCTCCTGGCAGGTCAGCAGGTCAGCGAGTCTGCGCGCTTCCCCGCTCCCCTAAGGCGAGGGACCGGGGGCACCCGATCCCTTCAATCATTACCGGCTGGCCAGTTCGCGCGCCGGTTCCGTGATCTGCACCAGCGATGACGGCCCGGTGGGCATGGGCTCGTTGAGCAGGTTGAGCGCGTGCTGGTCAGGGTAGAGCGAGAAGCTGCCCCTGACCATGGCGAAGAATCCGCGCAGCGAGCCGAAGCCGTCGAGCACAGCAGTCGGTTCGTAGCCGCAGCTGACCATGCAGTTGGCGCACTTGGGATTGCCCGAGCCGACGCCGTACTCTTCCCATTTCGTCGTTTCCATCATTTCCTGGAACGTCTCCGCGTAGCCGTCCTGAAGAAGGTAGCAGGGACGCTGCCAGCCGAAGATGTTGTAAGCGGGCGAGCCCCACGGCGTGCAATCGTAGTTGCGGTCGCCCATCAGGAACTCAAGGAACAGCGGCGACATGTTGAATTTCCACGACTTTTTGCGGTTCGACAGGATGGCGCGGAACATGCGGCGCACGCGGGCGCGGCCCAGGAAGCGATTCTGGTCGGGCGCCTTGTCGTAGCTGTAGCCCGGCGAAAGGACGATGCCCTCGACGCCGATGGACATCATCTCGTCGAAGTGGGCGCGGACGTGATTGGGATCGGTGCCATCGAAAAAGGTGGCGTTGGGCGTGACGCGGAAGCCGCGCTTGACGGCTTCCTTGATGCCTGCGACGGCGAGATCCCATCCACCTTCGCGGCAGACCGAGAAATCGTGTTCCTCGCGCTGGCCGTCGAGATGGACGCTGAACGTCAGGTACTTCGAAGGCGTGAACTCGGGCAGGCGGCGCTTGAGCTCGAGCGCGTTGGTGCAGAGGTAAATGTATTTTTTCCGCGCGATGAGGCCGTTGACGATTTCGACAATCTGCGGATGCAGCAGCGGCTCGCCGCCGGGGATGGACACCATGGGCGCGCCGCATTCTTCGACGGCGGCGAAGCACTGCTCGGGCGTGAGCTGCTTTTTAAGGATGTGCGGCGGATATTGCACCTTGCCGCAGCCGGCGCAGGCCAGGTTGCAGCGGAACAGCGGCTCGAGCATAAGAACAAGCGGGTAGCGCTTGTTGCCCTTGAGCCGGTTTTTGAGGACATAGGTGGCCACCGTCCACATTTGAGAGATAGGAACTGCCATCGTTGGTTGTTTCCTCAGGGGCTGTGGCCCCGAATGCAAGCTTTCAGCTTTCGGCATGGCTGAAACCATGCCCTGTTCAAACGGCACCGTCCCTACGGGACTCGGTGCTTTGATGCCTCACCTGATCCCCACGCTAAAGCGCGGGCTAACAAACGTTGCGCCTGCGGCCCGTGGATTGCCTTCTGAGCCCTTTCAATCAGAATCACCAACGCCCGAGCATCCAGCCATCGATCGAGCAAGCTAGAAGCTAGAGGCTAGAAACTGTTCTCTCCATGGCCCGCTTGTAGGTCGTCAGCGCAAGCAATGGGAAATAATCGCGATAGAGCGTGTAAGCCAGATAAAAGACCCTGGGGAAGCCGGTTCCAGTGTACAGTGCCTGGCGCGCGGCGCCTTCGCCTGTGCTTTCGGCCCAACTGCCGTCGGCACGTTGGAACTCAAGCAGCCAGCGCACGCCCTTGGCGATTGAATCGGAGCGGTCGTCGCCGGCCGCGAGCAGGCCGAGCAGCGCCCAGGCGGTTTGCGAAGGCGTGCTGGGGCCGATGCCACGCGTGTCAGGATCGTCGTAGGTGCCGCAGGTTTCGCCCCAGCCGCCGTCGGGATTCTGCACCATGCGGATCCATTCAGCCGCCTGCTGTATCTCCGGCTCGTGATGGTCGATACCGATGGCATCGAGCCCGCGCAGGACGAGGAAGGTGCCATAAAGATAGTTGACGCCCCAGCGGCCGAACCAGCTCCCGTCGGGCTCCTGCTCGGCAAAGATGAACTTGATGGCCTTTTCCACGCGCTTGTCGGCGCGGGTGTAGCCGTAGCTGGCCAGCATTTCCAGCATGCGCCCCGTGATGTCGACCGATGGCGGATCAAGCATGGCGTTGTGGTCGGCAAAAGGGATGTACTGGAAAATCATCTTGGTGTTGTCTTTGTCGAAGCTGCCCCAGCCGCCGTTGTTGCACTGCATGGCGAACTGCCAGGCGATGGCGCGCTGTTCCACCTGGTGCTGGTAGCGCTCGCGGGGATTGTCGACCTTGTTGAGCGCGAGCAGAACCTGCGCCGTATCATCGGTATCCGGGTAAAACTCGTTGTTAAACTCGAAGTACCACCCTCCGGGATCGCACTTGCGGGCCTTGACCGTCCAGTCGCCTTTGTGGCGCACTTCTTTTGACAGCATCCAATCGGCGGCCTTCAGCAGGCGCGGATCGTTGCGCGGCATGCCGGCCTCGCCGAGAACGTAAACGGCCTGCGCCGTATCCCACACCGGGCTCATGCAGGGCTGCATGCGGAAGGTCGGCTCGGGGACCTCCGCGGTCGGCGGTTGTTCTATGCCCAGTTTTTCAAATTCGTCGCGCGCGCGAATCACCTGCGGATCATCTTCGGAGTAGCCCAGGCAGCGCAGCGCGATGATGGCGTTGAGCATGGCGGGATAGATGGCGCCCAGGCCGTCGGACATCTCGAGCCGCTCGAGCAGCCATTTTTCGGCCTGCTTGAGCGCCAGCGTGCGCAGCGGGCGGATGTGCACCGCCTCGAACCAATGAATCATGCGATCGAGAGCGAGGAAGACATTGCGCCACGAAAACAGGTGCTTGCGATCGACGCGCAGGCGCAAGATGGAGTTGGCGCGCCCGCCCACGAACAACTCGTCAATTCCCTGCTCCGGCGGTATCTTCTTGAACGGCTTCTTGGCATACATGATGGCCAGGGGCACGATAATGCCGCGCGACCACGACGAAATTTCGTAGATATTGAAGTAGAACCATTTGGGAAAAAGGACGATCTCAGGCGGAATAGCGGGCGCGGCATCGTAATCGTACTGGCCGAGGCTGCACAGATACATTTTGGTGAAGGTATTGCATGCCGTGACGCCGCCGTGCGCCAGAACCCACGCGCGGCATTTGGCGAGGCGCGGATCATCGGCGCCAATACCCATAATCTTGGCTGAAAAGTAGCACTTGACCGAAAGCGAAAGATTGCCGGGACCGCCGGGATAGAGGCTCCAGCTCCCGTCGTCTTTCTGGTAGCGCATCATCTCCGTGCAGGCGCGCTGCAACCGGCCGGGATCGCCGCTTTCGAGCAGCGTGTGCAGGTAGATATAGTCGGCCTCGAGCATGGAGTCGGCTTCGAGTTCGCCGCACCAGTAGCCGTCGGGGTGCTGGCGCGAAAGCAGGTGCGCGCGCGCGCCGGCGATGGCCGAATCCACATCGGCCATGGCGGCGTCAATGCGGCCGAAGCGCGGCGCGGCCGATGGTGTCTTCTGCTCTTCACGAATCATGCGCTTCACAAAGTCTCCCCGGAATTCCGTATTTCTGTTGGGCCGCATCGCGGGGTCACGGGCCGAATACGACATGCCCCGGATCGCCGTCATGGCCGGCAGTCCGGGGCATCGAAATCAGTGAACGGGCACTGGCTGAGAACCGCTTGCGCTTCCAATGGCCTGGACGATTTCAGGGGGCAGGCCGAAACGCACGTTCTCCGGCATCACTTCAACTTCTTCGACGTTCGCGAAGCCGTTTTGTCGCAAATAATTCACCACATCCTCAACCAGGACCTCGGGGGCCGAAGCGCCGGCGGTAACGGCAACGGTTTCGACGCCCACAAGCCAATCGGGATTGATGGCCTCTGAATTATCGATGAGATAGCCGATGGTGCCGAGGTTGCGCGATACCTCGACAAGACGGTTGGAGTTGGAGCTGTTTGTGGAGCCCACGACAAGTACTAACCCGGCTTTGTGGGCGACGTTGCGCACCGCGACCTGGCGGTTTTCGGTGGCGTAGCAGATGTCCTGCGAATGGGGGCCCACGATATCGGGATATTTGAGCTTGAGGGCGTGGATGATGTCGCGCGCCTCATCCAGGCTGAGGGTGGTCTGGGTCAGGTACGCCACGCGGTTGGGGTCGGGGATTTCGAGCGCCTCGACCTCGGCAACATTGGAAACCACGTGGGTGACGTCGGGAGCCTCGCCCAGCGTACCCTCGATCTCGTCGTGGTCGCGATGGCCGATGAGCACCAGCGAATAGCCCTGCTTGGCAAACTTGACGGCTTCAAAGTGGACCTTGGTCACGAGCGGGCAGGTGGCGTCGATCACCTTGAGATTGCGGCCCTTGCTGCGCTCGCGGACGGCCGGAGAGACGCCATGGGCGCTATAGATGACGCGCTGGCCATCGGGAACGTCGTCGATCTCGTGCACGAAGATCGCTCCCTTTTCGGCTAACTCATTCACAACATAGCGGTTATGAACAATCTCGCGACGGACGTAGATGGGGGCGCCGAAGGTTTCCAGGGCGATCTTGACGATGTCGATGGCGCGCACCACGCCGGCGCAGAAACCCCTCGGTTTGAGCAGCAAAACGCGCTTCTGGCTGGAAGCCGGGCCGGAGGAGCTGTGATGGGGGACGGATTCGAGAACACCACTACTCACATCTCAATTATATCAACGGGCGACTTGAAACGGCAGAACAGACCATGAGAAAGCGGCCGGGGGTGCCGGTGGCAGCACTACGAGCAGGCCCGACTTTGCATCGAAATGCCTTATGTCCGGCGGGGTGAGAGTCTCTCGCAGGACCAGAGTGAACCAGGGAGTTATCGATATGTCTACAGCGAACATGACGAAATGCGCCAATGCGCCGTGCAACTGCGCAGCCACCGGTGGATCGGAATATTGCAGCGCCTATTGTGCGGGCGCAGAGGAACGGACCGACGTGGTTTGCCATTGCGGCCACACCAGCTGCGAGGGCGACGCTACCGCGGCAAGAGGAAGGATCGAGGAAACGGAAAGCACCCGGCACGCCTGAGGGCTGCGATGCAATCCCTTGTGCGACGGAACCCGCGGGCGGGGCTAAGCCGGGTACGTGCGGGCGCAACGAAGCCATTGCGCCAGAAACGACGGAAGTTGTCCCCGCCCGCTGATCGCTCAGAGGTAGGGGACAAGGGGCCGAATCGTTGCGGAGTTACAGGCCCGTTTCCGCGGGTGGATGTGCAGTCAACGTTTGAAGTTGGTTTCCTGCTCGGCTGCCACCTGCAGCTCATCGTTGGCCTGATTGAGATATCTCCCTACCACATTGATATCGCTGCCGAACTGGGGATCGCCGGCGTTGGCTTTCTGGGCCATGGTCGCGGCATTCCATGCCTCGATGATCGCCCGCTGCGCCGCTTGCAGGTTCGGATAATTGGGGCCCACCGTAATCCTTGGCGGAGCTGACGCGGTAACCATAGTTTGCCCGACCAATACGCCGCCTGCAAAGATTGCCGGGGCGAGAATGGAGCCCAACACGATTTTGCTTCTTGTCATGGGGAAAACCTCCTGCGGCAAACATTACGGGAGAAGATGAAAGTCTGGCAAGGAAAATGTACGTGAGCAGCGTGATGCTACGCGCCGGGGCCGGGCGCGGGGGCGCACGTCCCCGCGCGGGCTGCGCCCACTGCCCGATTCCAGGCACGCGACACCGCCCCGGCGAGCATGCGTCGCTCGCTGGCGACGCCTGACCTGGGCTACTGTGCTGGCGAGGGCAATGACGCGTGAGCCCGCTGGATGCGAGAGCTGAGTGGAGCAGGCTTTAACGGTTCGCGGCTTCAGCGGCCAACTTGATTTCGCGGCTGGCCTGTTCCAACAGGTCCTTTGCCTTGGCGGCATGGCCGTGCATATCAAATTCGTTGGCCTGCTGTGCGTCAGAGAGGCGTTGGAAGGCCTGGTCGACCAGCCGCTGCGCCGCCATCAGGTTGGGGTGCCGGGGGCCCTGCGCAATGAGCACGCCGCTCGTGAAGCTTGCTACACAGAGAACGGAGCCCAGAAGGAACTTGCCTCTTGTCATACGGTAAAACCTCCAGCGGTCACCATAGCAGAAAAACAGGAACGTCTGGCAAGTGAAAAATCATTGACTTGACGTCTTTTTTTCCTCAGTCGGCCGGGATTTCAACCGCAGCCCGGTCCGGTTTTCGCGCTCCCTTTCGCCGGTAGAATCAATCTAGCGATGTCTGAATTCACCCATCTGCATCTGCACACCGAGTATTCGCTGCTCGACGGGGCGTGCGACCTGACCAAGCTCGTGGAGCGCGTGGCGTCGCTGGGACAGAAGGCCGTGGCCATGACCGATCACGGCAACATCTACGGCGCCGTGCACTTTTTCGAGGCCGCCAAGCACAAAGGCATAAAGCCCATCCTGGGCTGCGAGCTCTATGTCTGCAAGGCCGAGGATCACCGTGTGGAGACGCCCAACGACCAGTACAACCACCTGCTGGTGCTGGCCCAGAACGAGGAGGGCTACCGGAGCCTGGTGCGGCTGACCTCGGAGGCGAGCCTGCACGGGTTCTACCGGCGGCCGCGCGTGAGCAAGAAGTACCTGGCGGAGAATGCCAAAGGGCTGATCGGATTTTCGGGCTGCCTGAGCGGCGAGTTGTGCGAGGCGCTGGTGGCAGGCGAGTACGACAGGGCCAGGGCCGTGGCGCAGGAGTACGAGGACCTGTTCGGCAAGGGAAATTTTTTCCTGGAGATTCAGGACCAGGGGCTGGACGACGAGAACAAGATTCGCGCGGACCTTTTCCGGCTCGAGAAGGAGCTGGGAATTCCGCTGGTGGCGACCAATGACTCGCATTACCTGTGCGGCGAAGACAGCCACGCGCACGACGTGATGCTGTGCGTGCAGACGGGCGCGAAGATCCACGAGACCAACCGCCTCAAGTTCGACTCGGACCAGTTTTTTGTGAAAAGCGCCGACGAAATGGCGCGGCTGTTCAAGGACTCGCCGGCGGTGCTGGCGCGGACCATGGAAATTGCCGAGCGCTGCGACCTGAAACTGCACAAGGTGCATAACTCCTTTCCCGCTTTTGCGGTGCCGCAGGGGCAGACCCTCGACAGCTACTTCGAGCAGGTGTGCCGCGAAGGGCTGAAAAAGCGGCTGGAGACCTCCATTCGCCAGCTTGAGCTGCGTGGCAACCGCCGGGCTACACCGGAAGAATACGAGGCGCGGCTGAACTACGAGATCGGCGTGATCAAGCAGATGAAGTACTCAGGATATTTTCTGATTGTGTGGGACTTCATCAAGTACGCGCGCGATCATGGAATTCCGGTGGGGCCGGGGCGCGGATCGGCGACGGGGTCCCTGGTGGCCTACGCGATGGAGATCACTAACATCGATCCGCTGCAGAACGCGCTGCTGTTCGAGCGCTTCCTGAATCCCGAGCGCGTGTCGCTGCCCGATATCGACGTGGATTTCTGCATGAACCGGCGTGGCGAAGTGATCGACTATGTAACACGCAAGTACGGGCGCGAGCAGGTGGCGCAGATCATCACCTTCAACACCATGGCGGCCAAGGCGGCCATCAAGGATTGCGGCCGCGCGCTCGACATGCCCTACGGCGACGTGGACAAGATCGCCAAGCTGGTGCCGGCTACCGTGGGCATGACCCTGGACCGCGCGCTGGAGGTGTCGCCGGAGCTGCGCAAGGTGTACGACAACGACAAGCAGGTACGCCAACTGATTGACACGGCGAAGAAGCTAGAGGGCCTGGTGCGCGGGGCCGGCGTGCATGCATCGGCGGTGGTGATTGCGCCGCGGCCGCTCATCGACCTGGTGCCGCTGAACCGCACTAAAAACGAAGAAGTTGTGACCGCGTACGACATGACGGCCGTGGAGAAGATGGGCCTGCTGAAGATGGATTTCCTGGGCCTGACCACGCTAACCATCATCGACGGCGCTGTGAAGCTGATCGAGCAGACACGCGGCGAGAAGCTGGACATCGAAGCCATTCCGCTCGACGATCCCGAAACTTTCCGGCGCGTCTTTCACACCGCTCTGACTTCGGGCGTGTTCCAGTTTGAGTCTCCGGGCATGCGCGACATTTTGCGCCGCTACAAGCCGGATACGGTGGAGGAGCTGACGCAATTGAACGCGCTGTTCCGGCCCGGGCCCATGGACATGATCGACGATTTCATCGAGCGCAAGTGGGGCCGGCGCAAGGTGGAGTATCTGCTGCCGCCTCTCGAGGGCATCCTGAAAGATTCGCTGGGCGTGATTGTGTACCAGGAACAAGTGATGCGCATCGCCAACGTGCTGGCCAGCTACTCGCTGGGCGAGGCCGATCTGCTGCGGCGCGCGATGGGGAAAAAAGATGCGCACGCCATGGCCAAGCAGCGTGAGCGCTTCATGAATGGCGCCGCGGAGCAGGGACATCCCAAAGCTGCAGTGGAAGAAATCTTCGATCAGATGGAGAAGTTTTCTGGTTACGGATTCAACAAGTCGCACTCGGCGGCATACGCGTGGGTGGCCTACCAGACGGCGTACTTGAAAACCCATTACCCCGTGGAATTCATGGCGGCCTTGTTGACGTCGGAAACGTCGAAGCCCGACAGCGTGGTGAAGTACATTGGCGAGTGCAAGGAGCTGGGCATTCGCGTGGAGCCACCCGACGTGCAGGTATCGGGCGCGCAGTTTACGCCGCACGGCGAAGCCATTCGCTTTGGACTTGCCGCGGTGAAGAACGTGGGCGGCAATGCCATCGAGTCGATTTTGAAGGCGCGCGCCGAGGCGGGCGGGCGCTTCAAAAGCTTCTGGGAGTTTTGCGAGAAAGTTGACCTGCGGGTGATGAACAAGCGCGTGATCGAGTCGCTGATCAAGGCAGGCGCGCTGGACTCGCTGGGTATGCGCGGGCAATTGATGGCCGCGGTGGACAAGGCCATGGAACGCGCGCAGAAGGCTCAGCGTGACGCCGAGCAGGGGCAGAGCGGCTTGTTCGGACTGTTTGACGAGACCCCGGCCCGGGGGCGCGATGCAGATGCGCTGCCGCTGGCGGCCGATTGGGAAGAAAGCGAGCGGCTGGCGAACGAAAAGGAAGTGCTGGGGTTCTTTGTGTCGGGACATCCGCTGGACAAGTACGCCGAAAAGCTGCGCAATCTGACGGGCGTGATTACCACGGCCGAAGCGCTGGAGCGCAAGCCGCCGGAGCGGCGCTGGGGCGGGCAACAGGACATTGCCGATGAGATCCAAGTTGCGGGCATTCTAAATGGGCTGCGCGTGCAGAAGGGCCGGCGCGATCAGCGGCTGTACGCGCAGGCGTCGCTGGAAGACGCGACCGGCAAGATCGAGGTGATCTGTTTTGCGCGCGACTATGAGCGGCTTGCGCAGCAATTGAAGATTGAGGCGCCGGTGCTGGTGCGGGGACAGCTGATGGGCGATGAAGATGCGGCGTCGAAGATTGCCGTGAGCCAGGTGCAGGCGCTCGAAGAAGTGCAGGTAAAGCTCCCCACCGGCGTGCGCATCCGTATCAACCTGGAGCGCGCCACCGAGGAGATGCTGGCGGCGCTGAAGAACGCCGCTGACACCGCGCCGGGACCGGGAAAGGTGATGCTTCAGCTGGAGAAGAAGGGCGAGTATGCGGTGATCCTGGAGCCGGAGGGGATGAGTGTGGGAGCCGACCGCGGCTGGGTGGAACGCGTGGAAGAGCTGGCCGGCAAAGGGTCGGTGCAGGCGGTGGGGTAAAGACAGAGAACAAGGATTAGGGAACAGAGAAGCAGGGAGTAGCCAATAGCCGGCAGGGAGTAGAAAGTTGGCGCATGCGATATCGGCGTTTAGGCAACGGCCCACTGCAAGTTTCGGAGCTGAGTTTCGGCACCTGGCTCACGGTGGCCGGCGGCATTGCGCGCGAGCAGGCGATCCGCTGCATTCACGCCGCGCTGGATCACGGCATCACGCTCTTCGATACGGCCAATCAATATGGGGCGGGGGAAGCCGAGCGTGTGCTTGGCGAAGCGCTCAGAAGCTGTCCTCGCGACCGGTACCTGATCGCGACCAAACTGTATTTTCCACTCGGTGACGAACCTGACCGCGGCCTTTCGGCGGCGCAGATCGAAAGACAACTGCATCGCTCGCTTGAGCGGCTCCGCCTGGACTGCATCGACCTCTACCAGTGCCATCGCTACGACAAAGAGACGCCGCTCGAAGAGACCATGACGGCGCTGGACCGTGCGGTGGGGGCCGGCAAAGTGCGCGCCATCGGGTTCAGCGAGTGGACTGCCGGGCAGATTGACGCCGCGGCGGCAATCGCCGGCGCAAACAAGCTGGTTCCCTTCTCTGCCAGCCAGCCGCAGTATTCGATGCTGTGGCGCAAGCCCGAGGCTGCGGTGTTTGCCGCGTGCGCGCGGCATGGCATTGGAAACCTGGCGTTTTCGCCGCTCGCGCACGGCGTGCTGACGGGCAAATATGCGCCGGGAGAGGCACCGCCGCCCGGCAGCCGCGCAGCCAGCGCTGAGATGAACCAGTTTATGGAAACAGCGGGGCGGCACTACCGGTCAAAATTCTTGCTTGAGGCTGTCGCTCAGCTAAGGCCGATTGCGGCGGACCTCAACTTGTCGATGGCGCAAATGGCGTTGGCGTGGGTGCTGCGGCGTCCTGAAGTGGCATCGGCGATCATCGGAGCAACGCGGCCCGAGCAGATTGCCGACAACGTGCGCGCAGCAGGTGTGACGCTGCCCGGCGAGGCGCTGGCGCGCATCGATGCGGTGCTGGAAGGCGTGGTGGTGTGGCAGTGAGAAACTTTCCTGCCCTGGCAAGGCTAGGACAGGGCACCCGCCTTGCTCGCGGAGCCGGTGGCGACTTGCGATGCCTGACCGACCAGTGAGGCGAGCAGCACGACGAGAGCTTCGCGGATGTCGGCCGCCGCGATGGGCCGGTTCTTCTCCGCGGCCATCTTCGCGGCGTGCCCGGCATACGAATCGCAAAACACCATCGACCATTCAGCGGGGATCAGGACAGCCTGTCCGTGACCATCGAGGTCCGCCACAGAGGGCGCGGCAAGATTGTCGGAGAAGCGGATCGAAGCGCTTGTTGCGGCGCGCTTCATTCCTTCCGGCGAAGAAGACGACGCCCTCTCGAGGATCTTACGTGCTGGCGCCGCGAAGTTTGCAAGAACTGTCTCCAAAAGGATGATGTCGACGCCCTCGACGCTGATCTCCCGGCCGATCAGGCTGTCCTCGGAACTTCGCGCCCGCGCGTACACGATGCTTGCGGCGCGAGCCAGGTCGCGATCCACGTCGTCGAGGCGCGTGCGGATGGGAGTCAGGCGGGCATAGTAGCGATATCTCGCCAGGTAGGAAAGCTCCGCCGCAGACCCCTGAAAATGTTCATATTGATACATCAGATCTTCTTCAAGCGACCCAAGCCCCCGCACCCGCGCCAGTGTGGCATACCACTTGAACGCCTTGTGCAGATACCAGCCGCGCGTCTTGCGCATCAGGTCTTCGCTTGAATTCTCACCGAAGATATTGAAGCTGAGCTGGTTGAACATGTCGATGTAGTCCTGCCGCTGCTGGTCAATCAGGTCGGACCAAAGCAGAGCGGCCGATTCCAGATGTTCATCCAACGAGTTCTCGGGGAAATATGCGAAATAGGGAGAGTAGCCACCGTCGTGATGAAGATGGCCGCGCACAAAGCCGGGCTTCATGGCGATCAGGAAGAAGTGAAAGCCGTGGATTTCGCCGCTGCGCGTGTCACGCAGTTGCACCTGTGGCTGCCCCTGCACGTCTTTTCCGCCCAGTAGCGAATACAGCCGGTATTTGTGCAGCTCTTCAGTCAGGGTCTGCTCAAGGTGCGATTTGAAACCGGAAAGATGGCCGATCTCAGGCGGCAGGAAGATGCGCCAGTCCATATCGCGGATGTAATCCCAATCCACGTATCCCCAGCGAGCGACGCTCAGGCCCAGACTTCCGTAAGGGGAAATCGGCGTTCTGCCCACATACTCCAGAAAATGGGGCCTCGTGGCAGCGTAAGCACGCAGACTCTCGTCGACGACGTGGCGGAGCAAAGGAACCAGCGCAAGGTCGTGCGTGCCTCCGAATCGCTCGCTCGGCAAGAAGAATGGCTCCGCGTGGATGAGGTTGCGATGCGCAGGAAGCGGAGGCTGAATGCGCAGATTGTGAAATGACAGGCCCGCAGCGGGGTTGGCGAAAAGAAATTCGAGCGCCGCACGGGTGCCGGGTTGGCGCAAAACAGGGTCGCGCAGGATTTCCTCGGCGATAGGTGGATTCGTCTTCGCGGAAGATGGGCGCGGAGTCATTGCTGCTTGACGAGCGGCAAATCCATTCTACGGCGTCGAGGACGGCGTGCTCCACTCATTGGACTGCTTGGCAGGTGAATGCAAGATGTCGTTGGGGTCGGCTTGATTGGCCACGGTCCAAATGAAGACGGAGTGAGGGAACGCAGTGTGTGCCTGAGGTCTACCGGGTCGGGGGAGGCGCAGCTCTGGACGGGCGCGGCAAGTGCAGCCGCGCGGCAATGCTTACTAATTCTGCGAGAGATTCAGCCTTCATCTTTCGCATCATGCTGCCACGATGGGCCTTGACCGTAATTTCGCTGATCCCCAGCTCGCTGCCCACCTGTTTATTTGGCAATCCAGCCGCAACCAGCGCCATCACTTCGCGTTCGCGTGCGGTGAGGCACGAGTATCTGCTTTTCAAAACCCCGACCTCCGTGGAGCGTTCAAGCAGCACCTTGCTGCGTGCCAGGGCATTGCGAATGGCATTCAGCAGGACTTCGTCACCGAACGGCTTGGTCAGGAACTCCACCGCTCCCGCCTTCATCGCCTGCACGGTTATGGGAATATCTCCGTGGCCCGTGATGAAGATGACGGGCATCTCATGCCGTTCCGCCGCAACCAGTTTCTGCAACTCGAGGCCATTGAGCCCTGGCAGAGAAAAGTCCAGAACCAGGCAACTTGGTACCGTTGCGCGAGGACGGCCGAGGAACTCCTGGGCGGAAACGAATGTCTCCACCCCCAAGCCTTCATGGCTGAGCAAAAGTTCGAGCGACTCACGAACGGAGACATCGTCATCGACGATGAAAACAACGGCCGGGCCCTGTGACATGGGGAAGGACCTCGCTTCAGAACCATGTGCATTCGCAGCCATCATTGTAAGTCTCAGGCATGAACTTCATGCATCGCTCATTTGGGCGGAAGCGCAGTATTCAGCGCTTCCAGTAACGCAGTATCACTGAAGGGTTTGAACAAACATGCGATCGCACCCTGCTCGATGAGACGCGACCGCACCGTCTCATCTCTGCGGGCAGTAATGAAAATAATAGGAATGTCGATCTTGCGATGTTTCAACTCCTGCTGCAGCTCTGGCCCGCCCATTCCCGGCATGGCGACGTCCAGGATCAAACACCCGGTTCGCGCGATTCCACTGGACGCAAGAAAATCCTCGGCAGAAGAGAATGTCTGCGACGCGAAACCCAGCTCCCCAAGCAGATATGGCAGAGACTCCCGCACCGATTCATCATCATCGACGACCGATACGAGTGAACCTGGATTCATCATGGATAATCTCAGCCCCGCACTTCACAACAGCCCTGCCCAGCGTGGAGAAGCATGCGCTCGTTCCAGCGCTACCTGAGGAAGTTAATGTGCCCATTTCGAAAGTGCCGCTCACACCACTCAGGACTGCACATCAACAACGCGGCTGAGTTTATACCCATGGAATCTCTTCCTCGCGACTCTCCACCCCTTCATCATCCGCCGTGTGGCCGGCGGCGTCCATTGTACTTAGGTATTGGCATCCGCCAGGCGCCTGGCCGCAAGTGTCTGTTTCCAACTTGGCTAATCGCTGTAATCGCGCGGAAGAGAGAATGCAAACGATGCTCCAGGCCCATCGTTGGCCGACGCCCAGAGGCGGCCGCGATGGGCTTCAATGATCGAGCGGCTGACGGAAAGTCCAATCCCCATGCCGTCGTCCTTGGTTGTGTAAAACGATTCGAAGAGCCGATCGGCAGCGTCAGGAGCGAAACCGATTCCCGTGTCCCGCACGGTGAGCTGGACGTTTCCGCCGCCGTCGCTTTGGGTTTTAATCAGCAGCTGTCTCGGCCGGCCGTCGACATCGCGCATTGCGTCTGAAGCATTACGCAGCAGATTCAGAATGACCTGCTGAAGCTGGATGCGGTCGCCCTTCACTGCCGGCAGATTCTCGGCGAAATCATGCCGGACCAGGATCCTGTTGTTTTCGAGCTCACTCAACAAAAGCGCCAACACCTCCCGCGTCGCATCATTGAGGTCTATCAAATCGGCAGCAACTTCCCTTCCCTTGAAGAGGGCCCGCAGGCGCGTGACCACCTCGGAAGCGCGATTCCCATCGCGAATCGTGCGCCGCACCGCTTCGCGTGCACCATCGATATTCGGAGGACTGCCACTCAGCATGCGCAGGCACGTATTTGAGTTGGTAATAATACCTGACAAGGGCTGGTTCACTTCGTGCGCGATTGATCCGGTCAACACTCCAAGGCTCGTAATCCTAGCGACGTGGGCCAGTTCTGCCCTGGCCCTCGTGAGTTCCTCTTCCGCGCTTTTTCGATCATCAATATCCGTATTGGTTCCATACCACTTGACCACCGCGCCTGACTCGTCGCGCAACGGATTGGCGCGAAGCAGAAACCATCGATAGCTACCATCGAAGCGACGAAGACGCGCCTCAATTTCGCCCGGCTCACCTCTGAGGATGTGCGCTCGCCAATGATCATTGACCCGGCTTAGATCATCGGGGTGAAAGGCGCTGGCCCATCCCCAGTCATGCGCCTCAGATTGGGCATAACCGGTGTAATCCAGCCAGCGTTGGTTAAAAAAGTCAGCGTTGCCATCCGGCCGGGCCGACCATGCCAGCACGGGCATGGTATTGATGATGAGACCGAGATTCCGCTCGTTGGCCAGCAGAGCGTCCTCGGCGCGTTTCCGGTCGTCGATGTCGGTCAGCAGGACATACCAGCCCGTTATATGATCATCCGCGTCGCGCACGGCCAGGGCGCGAACCTGAAACCATCGATAGACGCCGTCCGCGCGCCGGCAACGATGTTGAATGTCATAGGGGGTTCCGGTTGTGACCGAATAGGTATAGGTCTTGATCACTTCAGGAAGGTCATCCGGATGAACCGCATCGGTCATCCTCCAACTCCTGAGTTCCTCGGGAGTCTTGCCGAAGTATTCCATCAGCGGTCGGTTGAGCTGTTCGATCTCACCGGCCGCGTTCATGGTGCACACCAGTCCGGGAATGCTATCGACAATCTGGCGGAATTTGCGTTCGCTTGCCCTCAGCGCTTCATCCGCGAGCTTGCGATCATGAATATCCGTGCTGGTCCCATACCAACGTAAGATCTTGCCAGATTCATCGCGGAATGGAGCCACGCGGATGAGAAACCATCGATACACTCCGTCGTGGCGGCGAAGGCGTGCCTCGATTTCACCGGGTTCTCCCGAGATCAACAACTCCTGCCAGCGCTTCATCAACTGCGGCAGATCGTCCGCATGGAATGCCGCAGACCAACCCCAGCCGTGCGCTTCTTTAGGAGAAAGGCCTGTGTACTCATGCCAGCTCTTGCTGAGGAACTCGTTTGGACCGTCTGGCAGATTGCACCAGGACAACGTAGGAATCGTATCGATCACGCGCCGCAGGTTGGCCTCGCTCACCCGCAGCGCTTCCTCCGCACGCTTCTGGTCGTCGTTAGCTTCGGCAAGCTCCCTTGTTCGTTCAGCAACCCGCCGGTCGAGTTCTTCCGCGATCTGTCTCTGCTCGCTCAAGAGGCGTGCCTGCTGCAAGCCGACAGCCGCTTGATTGGCAGCCACGCCCAGGATCAATCGCTCCGCCTGGGTCGGGAAATCCGCGCGCTCCGATCCGGCTATGACAATGCCGATCTCTCCCCCGATTCCCAACCGCAGGGATAGGAGCGTGATCCTCCGGCCGCCGAGCTGGCTGCGAATCTCGCTCGGCCATCTTTGCGGGTCGGCTCCGAACCACCGATTGAGGGTCCTGCGGATCTTATCCGTACCCCGTGCGCCTGCGTAAGACAGCGCGGTCCTTAATATCTCGATGGGCTCGCCATCGGCTTCGGTCCTCGCACGTGTGTACAGGAAATCAAGATTCAGAGCCGTCATGAGAGCATCGTGGAAGGTTGTCACGATACGGCGCGGCTCCTGCCCACTCCACATCGCCGGCAGTGCGAGCACGCTGACCAGATCGCTCATGCAGCGCTGAAGATGTTCGACCTCCTCGGCAGGGCCTATGGACACCATCTCACTCCACCTTGGTCTGCGGGCTCTCCGGGCTCGTGTGCCGCGCACGGTATTCGCTGAGGAACTGTTTCGGCGGCAGGAAAAATGGATTCTGCTGCAGAATGCCGCCAATGATGACCAGTGGGTGGGTCCGCATGATGTTAATTACGGCATCGCCTCGAAACTGAGAGAGGTGATAGGTGCACACGACTACATCATCGTGCCGGCTCCAAACATCATTCACACGGGATTCAAATTCGATCACGTTCTCCAGCCGAGACTCGTCGCCAGCCACCCAATCCATCCGGCATATAATGCGGCTGAGCGGGAACCCGCCGGGCGCATTTCCTGACGCCAGCCGTTCGAATGTCTCAAGCATCCGGTCCTGATCGAACTTGCCATCGCGGAGATAGGCCTCGGTGTTGATCTTGATCTCCAGTTGCCCAGCCTTGCGGGCGGCGGCCGAATCGATTCCCGCGGAGGCCAGCCGACGGAGATGCTCATCCCGCTGTCGGGGATTGACAACATGAATGGCCTTGTCGCCGCACTCAAGCCCTTCCCTGATAAAGGGAAGCAACACGCGGTATTCTTCATCGTCGTTCGAGAAGAACGCGCAAATATGCCGTACCGTGCCAAGCTGAGAGCCTGCTAAAGGAATTGGTGGGGCGGTCCCGGGCATTTTTTGATCCTTCCTTAAAGCTCTGCTCGAACAAGGATCTTGATTGCGAGGATGCGTAGTGCGCTGCCGCACATCTGCTCAGGCAGACGCATCTTTGCCGATCATTCTTTGGAGTATTAGCCCGCTTGCGCTTTCGACAGTGGGTAACCTGAGCCGTTCTCGGCGTGACTCAGGCGGGAAATGCACCCGCTACTGATCGCGCATCCATCATACTCCGGTCGAGGGCTTGGACGAGGGCGCAATGCTGCGATAAGTCGGGGGCCTGACCATCTCGCGCCCTGACAAATCCTCGAAAAACCCTCGCGAGCAGATCGAAATTATTCAGTTGCGCAGCTTTGTCAGGAACCGGCGTCGAGATTGGTCACGTCGCGGCCGCTGTTTCGATCGTTACAATCCTGTGAACAAAGCGGCCCTGCGGTGCCGCTGTACATCTCAAAGTTCATCGCCACGACGGCGCATCATGCCAGAGAATGAAAGGAGCCTCAAGGGGCACAAACGCTCCATCGTGCCGCGGAACGAGGCGCGGCGTGTAGTCGGCAACCGGGCGAACCGCCGCAACAGAGGCGCTGTAACTGACGGCATTTGAGTATTCTGCCTGGCGCTCGCCGCGGCTCATATCGTGGATGGCGGGATCCCCGCCATTCTGCCCCTCCGCGTAGAGTTCCACCCCCACGGCATCGGGATCGATATCACCGAGACAGACCTGAACTTGAAATAGATATCGCTCGCCTTGTTGCTCGAAGGTCGCGGGACCAAATCGCAATGCAGGCCAATGTTTCGCCAGTGCGGCCTGCCAGGCGAACACGCCGGCCCCCGCTGCGCCTCGATTCCCGGCGCGCTCAAGAAACGCTGACGCCGCCGATACATAGTGTTCTTCGGTATATTGGCGGACGGCGCGATTGGCCGAAAAGGCCGGAGTCAGGCGGGCCATGCTTTTGCGCATGCGGGCAACCCAGCCGCGTGGAATTCCCTGCTCGTCGCGGGCATAGAACTCCGGGATAACGTCTCTTTCGAGCACTGCATAGAGACTTTCAGCGTCAACTGCGTCCCAGGAAGGATCGTCCCCATGTTCGCGGCCATCTCCGATAGCCCAGCCGACTTCCGGCGAGTATGCCTCTGCCCACCATCCATCAAGCTCCGAAAGATTCAGCCCGCCGTTCACCAGCACTTTCATGCCGCTGGTGCCGCTGGCTTCCCAAGGCCGCCGGGGAGTGTTGACCCAAACGTCCACGCCTTGAACCAGATGCTCTGCCATGAGCGCATCGTAGTCAGAGAGGAAAACCACGCGGGACCGAACCTCCGGACGGCGTGCGAACTCGACCCACTGCCGGATCATGTCTTGCCCCTCGGCATCCTGAGGATGCGCTTTGCCGGCTAGGACGATTTGCACGGGACGACCTGGATTCACGAGGATGCTAAGGAACCGATCGGGATCGCGCAGCAGCAGGTTCGGGCGCTTGTACGTGGCAAAGCGCCGGGCAAATCCCAAAGTCAAGGTCTTGTCATCGAGCGCCTGTGCGGCCTGCGCGAGATCTTCCGGCGACGCTCCCCGGGATGCCATTTGACGGCCGTAAAGTCTCCGAACGTAGCCAACCAGAATCTTGCGATCCTCTGTGCGCAGGCGCCATACGTCGGCGTCGCTTACGGCGGCAACATCCTTCTCCATATTTGCCAGGTTTCCGCGCCATCGGTCTTTGCCGCACGCAGATTCCCACAAGCGGTCTGCTCCAGCAGAATCCCACGTCGGCATGTGCACGCCGTTGGTCACGTGCGTTACCGGCACCTCTGTTTCAGGCCACCTGGGAAAGAGGGGCTGGAAGAGCCGCCGGCTCACTTCACCGTGCAATTTGCTGACGCCGTTGACCGCGCCGCTGCCGCGGATTGCCAGGTATGCCATATTGAACGGTTCTGACGAGTCCTGGCGATTGCTCCGGCCGAGCGCCAGAAGCTCATCGAAGGAAATCGACAGGCGCTCCTCAGCGTACTTCTTGAGGCAGGGCTCCAGCAGGCTGGGAGCGAAGCGGTCGAAGCCCGCTTCCACGGGAGTATGGGTGGTAAAAAGGTTGCCGGCGCGGGTCACAGTGAGCGCAACGGCGAATGGCTTGCCATTGTCTTCCATGTAGGAACGCGCCCGTTCGAGCACCGCGAATGCAGCGTGACCTTCATTAAGATGACAGACCTCGGGCTGCACTCCCAGGGCCCGCAGCAGCCTCCAGCCCCCAATACCAAGGACCAGCTCCTGTTTCACACGCAGCTCCGGACCACCGCCGTAGAGTTCCGTCGCGATGCCGCGGTAGGCCGGAGGATTTGCAGGGTCGTTGGTATCGAGCAGATACAATTTCGCTCTGCCGACTTTCACCTCCCAGGCTCTGATCCACAAGCTGAAGCCCGGCAAAGGGAGGTTGAGGCGCAGCCATTCGCCATTTGGCTCCCGCACCGGCCTGATCGGCAGTTGGCCTGGATCGTTGAACGGATACAGAGCCTGCTGATGGCCCTGTGCATCAATTTCCTGCCGGAAATAGCCTTGTTGGTAGAGCAAACTGATTCCGATTACCGGAACGCCCAGGTTACTTGCGGCTTTGAGCTGATCGCCGGCAACGTTGCCCAGCCCTCCCGAATAGATGGGCAGCGCTTCGCTCAGCATGAACTCCATGGAGAAATACGCAATTGCCGAAAGGGCCGAGGCCGGGTAGGACTGCTGAAACCATGCTTTCGACTCTTCTGCTTCCGTTTTCTCGCGGTGGAGATCGGCCAGTAGCTTTTGAAAATTCGGGTCGGCGGTAACAGCTTGCAGCTTCTCGCGGGAAGCGGTTTGCAGCAGAACCCACGGATTGTGGGTCAGTTCCCAAAGTTCGGGATCAAGTTTCTCCCAAAGCTGGTCCGCCGAGTGATTGAACGACCATCTAAGATCCAGGGCTAAGTCAGTTAGCGCATCTGAAACCGCAGTATCGAGCGGACGATCAACGATTGTCGAGTTACTCATAAACAAACTCCACTCTTGGCTTATCGGCTCATACGGCCTGCGCGCTGTGAGCCAGCGCCTGCGAAACAATGGCTTGGGCTTCTTCCTCGATCTTTCTTAAATCGTCCTCTCCGAGGAAACTCTCGGCGTAAATCTTGTAGATTTCCTCTGTGCCCGAAGGACGTGCTGCAAACCAGCCATCTTTTGCAATCACCTTGATCCCTCCAATGGGATTGCCGTCTCCCGGAGCAGCGGTCAGAATCTTCTGGATCGGCTGGCCGGCAACTTCTGTCGCGTGAACGTCGGACGGAGACAATCTTGCCAAGGCGGTCTTTTGCTCAGGCGTAGCGGGAGCATCGATGCGTTCGTAGACGGGATCTCCCAGCTTGCTGGTGAGCTCACGATAAATCTCGCCCGGATCTTTGCCCAAACGTGCCGTAATTTCTGCCGAAAGTAAACAAGGAATGATTCCGTCTTTATCCGTGGTCCATACGGTGCCGTCGTGACGAAGAAAAGAGCAACCGGCGCTCTCCTCGCCGCCAAAACCCAGGCGGCCGGCCAGGAGTCCTTCGACAAACCACTTGAACCCCACCGGAACTTCATAAAGCCGCCGCCCAAGGTGAGCGCTCACGCGATCGATCATGCTGCTGCTGACCACGGTCTTGCCCACAGCCACGCCCTGGCTCCAATTGGGCCGGTGGGCGAACAAATAGCTAACGCACACTGAAAGGTAATGATTGGGAGGCAAAAGCCCGCTTCCTTTGGTCACGATGCCATGGCGGTCATGATCGGTATCGCTGGCAAATGCAATGTCGAACTTGTCTTTCAATGCGATCAGTCTCTGCATCGCGTAAGGCGAGGATGGATCCATGCGAATCCTTCCGTCCCAGTCCACGGTCATGAAGCGAAATGTTGGATCTACCAATTTGTTGACGATGGTCAGATCGAGGCCATACTGCTCCGCGATCCGCGGCCAATAATCGATGCCCGCTCCTCCGAGAGGATCCACGCCAAGCTTGATCCCGGCGTCGCGCACCGCATTCATATCGACAACATGATCGAGGTCGTTGATGTACTCGTTTAAGAAGTCATGTTTGTGCGTTGTAGGCGCACACAGCGCCTTTGCAAACAAAGTGCGTTTCACACCGTCGAGGCCGTGCTCGAGAAAATAATTGGCTTTCGTTTCAATCCACGCCGTCACGCTCGAATCCGCCGGCCCTCCATGCGGAGGGTTATATTTAAAGCCCCCGTCGTCGGGCGGATTGTGCGACGGCGTGATGACGATCCCGTCGGCAAGCCCCAACTTTCGCGCGCGGTTGTAAAGCAGAATCGCATGGGAGACGGCCGGAGTCGGGGTGTAGGGCGTGCCTTCGGAGATCATCACTTCGATGTTGTTCGCCGCAAGCACTTCCATCGCGCTGGCAAATGCAGGTTCCGACAGAGCGTGAGTGTCTATCCCCAGGAACAGCGGCCCATCGATGCTCTGGAGTTTGCGATAATCACAAATTGCCTGGGTGATGGCCAGGATGTGCCACTCGTTGAACGCCGCGTCCATCGCCGATCCGCGATGGCCTGACGTGCCGAAGACAACTCGTTGCCGGGGATCGCTTGGATCGGGCCGCAACTCGTAATAGGCGGTAATGAGCTTCGGGATGTTTACAAGATGGGATGGATCAGCCGGCTTCCCGGCAGCGGGGTTGATTGCCACGCAGCACCTCGTCTCCATGCTAGACGTTGTGGCCTACCAGCGACGAGCCGGAGCGCCGCCATCCACGTGGAGGATCTCTCCGTTCACATGACCGGCCCGCGCCAGGTAAAGCACGGCGTCAACAATATCCGTCACCGTCGCCCTCTGTACAGCCGCCGGCGACTGGGAGTCCTGGGGATTGCGGTGCATCGGAGTATCCACCTCGCCGGGAGCCACTGCATTGAAGCGAATGCCTTCTTTTGCGTACTCCACCGCCAGATTCTGGGTTGCTGAATTCAGCCCGCCCTTTGTCATCATCGAAATGGAGCCATATTCGCCGGCGATCGGCCGATCGGCAAGCGCCGCAGTGATGGTGACAACACACCCCGAATTTTGTTTGAGCATTTCTTTCACAGCTCGCTGAGTCATATAGAAGAATCCGAGCAGATTAGTGGAGATGAGGGCGTCGAAGTCTTCGCTGGTGAAGTCGGTGAAAGGCCTGGTCAGGAAGATGCCGGCGACATTCACCAGAACATCGACGCTTCCGAAGTGATTCACCGCCGCTTCCACCACCTGGACAGCGGTTTGTTGCTTGCCGATATCGCCGTCGACCAGAACCAGGCTGCCGGAGCCGGTCAACTTTCGACTGGCGTCACGAGAAGTTGCCACGACGTTATAGCCCTCCTCCAGAAACCTTTCCACTAAACCCCAGCCGATGCCCCCTGTTGCTCCGGTTACGATTGCTGTCTTCTTCGCAGGCACGAATAACCTCCATCGCTAACGGTTCCCGAAGCAATGGCCGCTGGCGCCGCCATGCTCAGGTTAACTTCTACGCAAACGGCGCCAGTTGGGCGAGAACGGTGGGCAGAAGCTCCGCGACCGTCGGATGAATATGCATCGCGCGCTCGATGACTGTGTACGGCGCTTTCGCATACATCGCGTCAAGCAGAACGTGAATCACTTCATCGCCCCCAACTCCGAGAATCGCAGCTCCCAGAATCTGTCTCGTTTCCGCATCGACGCAAATCTTGATGAACCCCTGGGTCTCACCCTTTTCGTAGGCCCGTTTCACTTCACTCATTGGATACTTCGCGGCCAGGGCGCGACGCCCTGATTTCCGAATTTCGGCATCTGTCATGCCGCATCGCCCCAGCGGCGGATCAATAAATAGCCCATAAGCCTGGATCCGGTCGGAAACCCGGCGATGGTCGGCATTGAAGAGATTGTCCGCAACAATCTCGTAGTCGTTGTAGGCGGTATGCGTAAAAGCGCCGCGGCCGTTGCAGTCTCCCAGCGCCCAGATACCGCGCACGTTGGTTTGCAGTTGATCGTCGACCGTTATATAGCCGCGGTGGTCGGTGGCAACCCCAGCCCGGTCCAGTCCCAGGTCGCTCGTGTTGGGAGTCCGTCCCACGGCCAGAAGAATGTGGCTGCCCACCACTTCTGGCGGACCCTCCTCGCATGTGAGGCCGACGGCGACGCCGCCGTCGCGTTTCGCCAGCGAGATACATTTCGCATTGAGCCGGACGTGCACGCCTTCAGCCTCCAGGATCTCTCGCACAGCGTCGGAAACGTCCTCGTCTTCCCTTCCAATCAGGCGCGGCCCCATTTCCACAATCGTGACTTCGCTGCCCAGGCGGCGATAGATCTGAGCGAACTCCAGCCCCACATAACTTCCACCGACGATGATGAAATGCTGGGGCAGGAAATCGATGTCCATCATCGAAGAGTTGGTGAGAAATGGGACATCATGAACCCCGGGCATCTCCGGAACCGAAGCGCGCCCGCCCACGTTGATATAGATCTTTTCGGCTTGCAGAACTTCATCGTTGACCACAACCGTGTTCGGCGACTGCAACCGGGCATGCCCCTGAATGACCGTGCAATTTGCCATTCCTCTGAGCCACGTCTCCAGCCCGCTGCTGAACTTCGCGGTCGAAGCGTCCTTGCGCGCTTTCACTCGCTTTATATCGACGCTCAGATTGTCGATGGCAAATCCATATTCTGCACCCCGGCGGGCAACATGGACCGCATAGGCGCTCGCGACCAGCGTCTTTGTCGGAGTGCATCCCGTATTCACGCATGTACCGCCGAATTTGTCGCGTTCAATAATAGCGACAGTTTTGCCGGCACCCGCAAACCGGCCTGCCAGGGACGGACCCGCCTGGCCCGTCCCGATAATGATTGCGTCAAAGTGTTTCAGTGCGTTGGCCACCACGCCCCCATCAAGCAAGATTGGCATTCGTTGTTGCGTCCGGCAGATTCAATGCAGCATCTCCCGCCCTCGAGACGTTTGGATGCGACGGGATGCCGCTTCTCAAAAAGAAGCTTTGCAATTGCCGGCAACCCCGCAGCGGACATCTAGTTCAACAGCGACTCCCAGCCGGCGGGCACTCTTCCGGCGGGTCCGGGTACAGGCTGTTTCTTCGGGTGCGCGTGCGGCGGAGGCAGCTCCACACCCTTGACCATCTCCTGCGTCTCGTAATCGAAGAACCAGTTCTCACCCGGCTCAAAACTCGTTATGATGGGATGCCCTGTCGCCGCCGCGTGCTTCGAAGCATGCTGACTCGGGGAGCTATCGCAGCATCCGATGTGCCCGCACTCGGCGCAGCGCCGGAGATGAAACCACCAGCCTGTCGGCGACGCCAGGCATTCTACACACCCATTGCCACTCGGTCTCGAAGCGGGATTCAGTCCGCGCTGGTTTTTCTTCATTTCGATTTATATCCTCAGCTTTGACGTGACGCATCGCAATCGCATGATGCTATTGGCGGCGCCTCGCATTCGAGGCTCGTGGGTTGGAGTATGCACCACTCTTTGCCGTTGTCCAATCCATACTTTGGTGTTGGTCGATACCTTTGTCCAATAGATTCGCCGGCCCGTTTCTGGCTTGATCAAGGTGCCGCCGGCAGAAGCAATTGCGAGCGCTGAATCACCGCACTTCATGCCCGGCGGACACCGTATCGAAACTGGAGTCAACAATGAACGCCGTGCAGGCCGAACAGAACAACGCCGTGCGCGTTGAGCAAAAGAGCTTTGAAATGCCCCCGCGGGAGGGGTTCAGCATCGCACATTTTCTCACCGTCGCCGACATCGAGCGATCGGCTCGCTATTACGAAAAGGTGTTCGGCGGCCGCATTCTCAGCCTGGGTGACGGCAACGCGCCTGCATATCTTCAGCTTGCGAATATCTGGATGATTCTGAACGTCGGCGGCGGCCCGACCCCGGATAAGCCGACGGTGACGCTCAGTGTCCCCGATCCGAATCACATCAACAGCTTTATGAATTTTCGCGTTGCGGATATTGAAGCGTGCTACAAATCATGGAAAAGCAGGGGAGCCGAGTTCATCACCGAGCCGATTCCCAAGTACGGCGAGATTCGTTGCTACATCCGCGATCCTGACGGCTACATTATCGAGGTCGGACAGAGCACCGATCTTACCTACGGTTAACGCTCGCGGGAGCCGGTTCTGCCCCCGCGCGAACCTCCGGGAACGGAGCGGGTGGAGCTTGCACCGTTTTCGGGTGGACTTTATCCCGGCTTCTGAAGGCTCATTTGGAATGCTCAGTGTCAAAGAGAAAGGTGCGCACCCGTGCCTGCCCGGCCGGCGAGCGCGTCTGCATCTTCGTCGACCGAAACTCGGGTTCGGTCAAGGCACCAGGAGGATCTTCCCTTTGCCGCCCTTCTCCACTTCTGCCTGAGCCTCGGCCGCTTCACTCAGCGGCATTTTTTTGCTGATCGGGATTACCAGCTTGCCATCCCGCACGGCTTCCGCCATGAACTCCAGCGTCTTCCTGTCGAAGTGCGAGAATACGTGTACAGCCTTGACAGATGGATGATTCGCGGCGTTCTGCGGCAGCCCGACGACCGACGCATAGACGCCTCCCGGCTTGACCTTGGCGATCAGCGTTTCTGCGGTCTTTCTGCCCACCGTGTCGGCTACCGCATCGAGGAGCGGAAGACCCGCAATCGCGGTGTCGTCATCGGTTGCCACAAGCTGATCCGCGCCTACAGCCTTCGCCTCATCCATCTGCTTCTTCAAGATCCCCGCGATCACCGTCGCCCCGCGCTGTTTCGCCGTGAATACCGCCGCACGCCCGACGTTGCCGCCTGCGCCGACGACAAGAACCGTCTGGCCTGCCTTGATTTCGGTCGCCGCAGCGAGCTGGTTGCCAGTCACCGTCACCAGGGGCAGAGCCGCCGCCTCCATCACATCAAGGCCCTCGGGGACATCGGCCAACAGGTCCGCTTTAGCGACACAGAGTCCGGCGTACGTGTTATCCACCATTGCGAACACACGGCTCCCGGCTGCAAAGGCTTCAACCCCCGGTCCAACCTTCACTACCGTCCCAGCCATATCGATCCCGATGAGGCTCGGGAAATGCATGGGATAAAAATCCTGCGTTAATCCGGCGCGCCGCTTGCAGTCGATCGGATTCACGCTCGCGGCGGCCACCCGCACCAGCACTTCGCCTGCGCCCGGAACGGGGTCGGGATATTCCTCGAACTTGAGTACTTCAGGACCGCCATATTGGTGGACAACAATCGCTTTCATCTTCCTCTCCCTGTCATTGCATGGAAATGCTTCCTCGCAGATTGTCCGCGTTTTGACCTATATTCGGTGTTGTCTCGCAGCAATCGGTCGCAATTCGCTTGGATGCGCTCTGCTTCTCGCAACAGCTTCGTCAGCGTCGCCATATCCAGATACCTGAGCCCCCGCCCAGGCAACCGTCTCGCGATTTCCTGAAGCACCCATCCGTTGCTCGCGCTCCCGGCGGCCCTGCCGGTAGTTTGTCGTGGAATTACCGGTTTGAGCTGGCTAAGAGGTGCGGCAGTTGCAGTGCTCATGATTCCTCCCATGGACCCGCCCTCGATTAAGCCCGATTTGCGACGAAGAGTCCATTGGACCAACGTATCGACCAGCGCCGAAATATGCGCTGGGCGCATGGGTAGAGAGCGGTGCGTACTTTGCTCCATGGGCTTGATACCAAGGTATTGCCAATACCATTGTCCAATTGCCTGCCCGGAGCATTTCGGGTGCAATGGCTGAGTCGAAGTTGTCAGCGAAGGGAGAACAAAGAGACATGGCCGAAGCGACCTGGAAACCTCACGAGAAACACGGACAGTTGACGGTGCAGAGCGATTTACCTGACAGCGTGTACGCATTTCCGAGACAGCGTAAAGAACCGCTGACCGACGCGCAGCATGTGCGCAACGCGGTCGCGCGGTTCGATCAGGTCATCGACGTCTCCGATGTTGACCGTGCTTTGGCCTTCGCTAATATCGAGAAAGCTGCAAGCTACTACAACGTCGATCTCAGGGAAACGTCGTGGCACGACCTGGGCATTCATCCTCAAAAGAACAGACGTGAGGCTGCAGCCAAGGGCGCACTCACCCGCAAACTCAGGGAACAGGGCTAGAGTCTGCCCGTCCGAGAGCCGGGCGGCAGGAGAACTAAAGGCAAAGGCGAAGTGAAATCTCAACCAACAATCACCCAACTTAAAGAGGAGAAAACATTATGACGGGCACAAACGCAGTAATCGCAGCGTATGAGAACCACTCGGCAGCGGAAGACGCGGTGAAGGAGCTTCAGAAGTCAGGCTTCGACATGAAGAAGTTGTCGATCGTGGGAAAGGATTATCACACCGACGAGCAAGTCGTTGGCTACTATAACGCGGGAGACCGCATGAAGTATTGGGGCAAGTGGGGCGCTTTCTGGGGCGGATTCTGGGGCTTGCTGGTTGGCTCCGCGTTCTTTTGGGTGCCCGCGATAGGCCCGGTGTTGGTCGGTGGCCCATTGGTAGCGTGGATCGTCGCTGCCCTGGAAGACGCGGTGGTAGTGGGCGGTTTGAGCGCCATCGGTGCCGCTCTCTACAGCATAGGCATACCAAAAGACAGCATCGTCACCTACGAGACTGCCTTAAAGGCCGGGCAATACCTGGTGGTGGCTCACGGAACTTCGAATGAGGTGGCCGCGGCAAGAAATATTTTGAGCGCCCTGAATCCCACCCATGTGACCGATCATGTCCTCGAGCCTGCCGCACAAGCGTTGGCCCATTGAACGCCTGGTGGGGGTTCGAACTCGGTGCGTCGCGGATCGAGCGACGCGGAGGCTATTTACCACCTGCAAATTGAGATTGGCCCATAATCCCCTTCACGCTTGTCATTCTGAGGCGCAGCCGAAGAGTCTGCGGTTGTTTCCGGCGACGCTCGCAGCCCCGAAAAACCCAAGATTCCCGCTTGCCGGTGATCCCTCCGGAGCCGCTGTTTAGGGCGCGACTTCCAGGGGGCCCCGGCGAGTTCTCACGGCACAAATCCGGCAGGCGCTGGCTGTGCACTGTCAATCCACGCCGAATAAATCATGTCGCGCAACATGCTGGCCCCCGCCGCCAGGCGTTCCGCGGTGAAGGCGCGCGACTCGGGCGTGCCTGCGCCGGCGAAGCCTCCCGCCTTGTCAAACTGGTACACCTGCTCAACGTAAGTGGCGCTGTGGCGCAGGTAGGCCACGTAGGCGTCGAACATGTCTCCTTCGATCACCTTGGGCGGCGTCATCCTGGTCTGAATGTCGGACAGATGAATGTTGGCGGCGACAAACGGCCCCTCAAACTGGTGGTGAATCTGGTGTTCGGTGGTGTAGCCATGAGGATTCGCGCCCACCCATCCGTTGTAATGGACGGTGACGTGCAGCGGCTGCGAGCCGTCGCCGACATAATGGCCGAGCCAGCCGGCATAGAAGATGATGACCGCTTCAACGGGCTTGGTATTTTCTCCCGCCGCGGCCATGGTCCGGTATTGGCGCATCGCAGCCTTGAGCCGCTCCCACACCTCATCGGTCTGCCAGGGCTGCAATCCGATCACCTCCGGCCGCTTTCCCGCCGCAAAAACCATGGCCTCCCAATCCAGGCGCTTGTGTGGAAATGGGCCGATGGCATCGGCTGCCTCAAGATCGATGAAGTGCTCCGGCGACTGGGCGGCAGCCAGCTCCGGCTCCGCGCGCGACCGCCAGCGGTCCGGCTCCGGGCCCAGGTATTCGATTTCCTCAATGGCAGCCTGGGCGCGAAGGAAGGCCGGGACGTCTGTGGGCAGCGCCTCTGCGGCCAGCCGGTTGATCATGCGATGACCGTCACCTTCCCAGGCGCGGGCACGCTGCCCGGGGAGAGCGAGACAAACGAGCCCTGCAACGAGCAGAGCCATGTGCTGAGAACCAGGATTCAACATGTGCCGGAGCATGCAGCCAGTATACGGCGCTTGCCGGCGCGCCCCACTCAAAGCGGCCGGCCGATCAGAGGCTCCTAGCAATGGCGCTTCGGCGCAGCCCAACCCTGCCGGTTACCTCGGTACTTGATTGGTGTCGTAGCCGGCCGATTTACCCACAGCCCCCTTTAGTAAGCGCATATACTACCTGCACATCGTGCGATTGCGTGCGCACGGGCGGATGCGCGTGTCCTTTCAGAGCGCCTGTGCTGTCCGACACTGCCCCGAGGCGGTGTCTCGTGCCAGCCTTGACGGCGGCTGGGGGCAGAATTATCGATGCAGGCTGCGGATGGGAGTAGGGCTCCGTCCGCGCGTGAAAGCGGGCCCCCTTACTGGAGATTGAACAGGCGATGAGCGAGCCATCGGAGGAGAAGGCGACAAGCGAACCGTCACCGCCGGTGCCTCCGCAGCGCGGAAGCAGCTACCAGTTGTGGCTCATCCTGCCCTTTTGCATCCTTGCGCTGGCCGCCGGAGCCGCGCTGGCTCGCGTGGTGCCGGCATTCCGATGGGAATCATTGCCGGTGCTCGCGGCAGCGGTTGCTACCGCCGTATTCGCCTACCTGCTGAACCGGCAAGTCCGGCGTAACCCCCCGCTTGAATCTCACGATGCCATTGGGGAGGGTCTGCGGCAACTGCTTGACTCAGCCGGTCCGGCGGTGCTGGCCATTGACAAGCAGGGCCGGCCCATCTACTGCAATCCCACCGCGGAGCGGATGCTGGGCTACCGCGCTGCCGATCTCGTGAGCCAATGGGGAAAGGTGGCGCTGCTGGCGCCGGGCGAAGCCGACAGGCTGGTATCGGAGATGCAGCGGATTTGCCGCGTCGACAAGCCTCTCGCTCCCACCCCGGCAGGCCGCATGGCCGCCTATATTGACTGCCTGCGCATGCTCCCGCCCAGCATGGTGCCCAGCTTCGACGCGCAGTTGCGTCACCACGACGGCAGCTACTTCCCCGTCACCCTGCACATCTCGGCGCTGCGCGACTCATCCGGCGACCTGGCCGGCCTGGTGGCCGTGGCCGTCGATCAAGGCGGGGTGCAGCGCCGCGAACAGGTGCAGCGCGAATCGCAGGAGCGTTATCGCGACCTGTTCGAGCACTCCAGCGAGATGATCGCCACGCTCAGTCCCTCGGGACAGTTTCTCTATGCCAATCCTGCCTGGAAACGCTGCTTCGGCATGGACGTCGCCGCGCTGCTGGCGCTGGACTCGTTTGAAAACCTGTTCAAAGGCGGGGTGCGCAGCGAAGTGGCGGCGCTTTTCCGCCGCGCTCTCGACGGCGAGATGGTGGAGCGCGCCCAGCTGCGCCACCATACTTCCGATGGACGCGTGATCGAGCTCGAGTTGAGTCTCAGCCGCCGCCAGAGAGCCGGCATTCCCTTGGCCGTGCGCTGCCTGCTTCGCGATGTGACGCCGCAGAAGCAGCGCGAAAACCGCCTCGCCCTGCAGCTCGCGGTGAGCCAGATCCTGGGAGAAAACACACCCGGCGAATCGGCCGCCATGCGCATCCTTGAGGCTCTATGCCTCTCCCAGGGATGGGACCTGGCCATTGAATGGATGGTGGATGCCGAGCAAAAGCACCTTGAATTCGGAACCGCCTGGGGAGCTCCGGGCAGGGGCGCGGAAAGCCTCATCCAGGAGAGCATGGGCATGATGCTCGAGAGCAGCAACGAATTGCCCGAGCGCGCCTGGCGCGACGGCCGTGCCGTCTGGCTCACTGACCTGGCTGCAGCGCCGCCCACTCCGCGTTTAGCCGCGGCTTTGAGCCTGGAGATGGTGTCAGGCTGGGCAGCGCCGGTGCGCGCCGGCGACAAGGTGCTTGCGGTACTCGAGTTTTATTCCCATTTCCGTCTGCGCGAAGACCGTGAGTTCGTGGCCGCGGTTGAAACGGCAGCCCTCTCCATGGGGCAGATGCTGGCGCGCACGCAGGAACGCGGCCGCGCCGACGAACTGAGACGTCAGCAGGAGATCCTTCTCGATTCGGTCACCGACGGCATCTGCGGGTTCGATCGCAACGGCAATGTGAGCTTTGTGAACCCGGCGGCGGCGCGGCTGCTGGGCGCGCCTGTCGATTCGCTCACGGGCAAGCCGCTGCATGATCTGGTGCATGGCGCTGCGCCGGCGGCGCGCCAATGCAAACCCGATTGCCCGTTGCGCCGCGCGCCCAACCAATCCGGCTCTGCCAGCGGCGAGGAAAACTTCTTCCGGGCCGACGGCGCCTCGTTCCCGGCCGACTATGTGCTCACTCCCATCCGCGGGCAGGGGCGATTCTCCGGCTCCGTTCTCAGTTTTCGCGACATCAGCCAGCGCAATGCCCTCGATCGCATGAAAGACGAGTTCATCTCCACGGTGAGCCACGAGCTGCGCACGCCGCTGACCTCGATCCGCGGAGCCCTGGGGCTGCTCACCGGAGGCATGCTCAACGACGTCGGCGAGAAGGCCTCGAACCTGCTCCGCATCGCTCTCACCAATTCCGACCGCCTGGTGCGCCTCATCAACGATATTCTCGACCTGGAGCGCATCCAGAGCGGCCGCGAGCCGCTGGCGCTCCGCAGCGTGCAGCTGGCCGCCATCGTCAAGCAGGCCATTGAAGATATGCAGCCCATGGCCGATGCCGCCGGGGTGCAGCTCATCCACGACCCCACGCAGGCTGAGATCAGCGGTGACCCCGATCGCCTGCTCCAGGTGGTCACCAACCTGCTTTCCAATGCCGTCAAGTTCTCGCCGCCCAATTCGCCGGTGAGCGTGATGCTGCGGCCCGGCGTCACCGGCGTGATTCTCTCCGTCATCGACCACGGGCGCGGCATTCCCGCTGACAAGCTGGAGTCGATCTTCGGCCGCTTCCAGCAGGTCGACGCCTCCGACGCGCGCCAGAAGGGTGGCACGGGCCTGGGCCTGGCCATCTGCCGCAGCATCGTGATGCAGCACTCGGGGCGCATCTGGGCTGAGCGCAATCCGGTGCGCGGATCCACCTTCCGCATCTTTCTGCCCTACCACCCCGTGCCCATGGCCGCCCAAGGCGGCGCCCCGGGCGTGGAAAGCGGCCAGGGCACTGTAATCCTGGCCGATGCCAATTCCGACTCGCGCCCGCGTATTGCCTCGCAACTGGCGCGTCACGGCTATTCCATTGTGCAGGCCTCCACGGTGGAGCAAACCCTGAAAGCCGCGCGCCAGGGTGCGCAGGCGATCCTGCTCGATACCGCGCTCGACGGCATGAATGGGTGGGAGATTCTGCCCCTGCTGCGCCGTCTCGACAGCGGTTCGCGCACGCCCGTGGTTTTGCTCAGCGTCGAAGATCCGCAAAGCCCCGCCGATCTGCCCGCCGGTGCAGAAGGCTGGGTCACCAAGCCGCTCAGGGAGGAAGCGCTGCTCTCCGAGCTGGCCCGCGTCCTCTGTGGTTCCGGCGAGCAGGCGCGCATCCTCCTCGTCGAGGATGACCGCGACCTGGTGCAGGTCATCAGCTCCATCTTCACCCGCGACAGTATCACCGTGCAGGCCGCGCACTCGCTTAAGGAGACCATCGAGATCTGTTCCAGCTTCCAGCCGCACCTGATGGTGCTCGACATCGGGCTGCCCGACGGCGACGGCTTCAACGTGGTCGACTGGCTGCGCGAACACGAAGAATTCTCGCATCTGCCGCTGGTGGTCTATTCCGGGCGTGAGCTCTCGCCGTCCGAGCGCCGCCATCTGACCCTCGGCCCCACCTACTTCCTGGCCAAGACGCGCGTGCAGCCGCAACAGCTTGAGGCGCTGGTGCTCACCATGCTGCGCTCTTCGCGGCAGATGGACGAAGACGTGACGCCTGCCGCCCCCGCGCCGCAGCCGTAGAGCCGGTTGCACAGATAGTGTTCTGAATGGGCAAAACATACTCGCCGCGCAACCGTGCCCAGCGCGTCGTAGGCGCGCTCGACACGGCTGAAGTCACACCTCGGACGTGGACCTGTCGGTGGGGACCCCGAGAAGCAGTGCCCCTGTTTATAAATGCCACCTCCGATTGAGTTTTCCGCAACCGGTAAAGGCGTGCTCCTTCAGAGCCTTATTTATGCAACCGGCTCAAGGCCCATTCGTTGCGCGTAGTAGACTTGCATTTTGAACTGCCTGGGGGATTGCCCGGATGCAGATTGTATTTGCCGCCTCGGAGTGCACGCCATTCGCCAAGACCGGAGGCCTGGCGGACGTGGTGGGTGCGCTGCCGCGTGAGCTGGCCCGGCTCGGGCACCGGGTATCGGTCTACATTCCCTTCTACACACGCGTACGCAAATTCATCGAGGGCGAACCGCGGTACGCGATTCGTTCCATCACCATCCCCTTCCGCTTCTACAACCGCTTTGTGGGCATTGTGGATGGCGGCGTGCGCGACGGCGTGCAGTACTTGTTTGTCGATTGCCCTGAGCTGTTCGACCGGCAGGAGCTTTACGGCCCGAACGGCGGCGACTATACCGATAATGCCGAGCGCTTCGGATTGTTTTGCCGCACCGTGCTGGAGGCGGCCAAGCTGCTGGGCGTGCCGCAGGTATTTCACGTCCACGATTGGGAGGCCGCGCTCGTCCCCGTCTACTTGCGCAACACGTACGCGTCCGATCCCTTGCTGCGCGGCGTGGCCACGGTGCTGACCATTCACAACGCCGCCTACCAGGGCAAGTTCGCGCCCGCAACCACTGAGCAACTGCTGTTTCCGTGGGACCTGTTCACCATGGACAAGCTGGAGCAGTTTGACCGGTTCAATTTTTTGAAGGGCGGCGTGGTTTTTGCAGACCTGCTGACCACGGTGAGCCGCAAATACGCTGAAGAGATCCAGACGGCGGAGTTTGGCGAGCAGATGGAGGGGATTCTGCACATGCGCGCAGCGGACCTGCGCGGGATCCTGAACGGCGTGGATTACTCGATGTGGGATCCGGCCACGGACGGCAACCTGGCGGCGCACTACACGCCGGGCGACCTGGACGGCAAGCGAGCGTGCCGCGCCGACCTGCTGCATGCTTTCGGCCTGGAGAAAGTGCCGGAGACGGCGCCCGTCATCGGCATCGTTTCCCGGCTGGCCACGCAGAAGGGATTCGGCATCGTGGCGCCCATCATGGAGGAGCTTGCCAGCCGCGATCTGGCGGTGGTGGCGGTGGGGGCGGGCGATCCGTACTACGAGAACCTGTTTCGCGATTGGGCCTTCCGACATCCCGGCAACGTGGCGGTGCAGATTCGTTACGACGAGGTTCTGGCGCACAAGATCGAGGGCGGGGCCGACATGTTCCTCATGCCCTCGCGCTACGAACCCTCGGGACTGAACCAGATGTACTCGCTGCGCTACGGCACCGTTCCCGTAGTGCGCGCGACGGGCGGCCTGGACGACACCATCGAGGAGTGGAACGCCAAGAAGGGGACCGGCACGGGCTTCAAGTTCGACGGCTACGACCCCGCGGCGCTACTGGCCGAGATCGATGCGGCGATCGATGCCTTCCACGACAAGAAGGGCTGGACGCGGCTGATGCGCAACGGTATGGCGCGCGACTATAGCTGGACCGGCCCGGCCAAGGAATATGTGCGCGTGTACGAAGAGGCGGCGCGGCGGAGAGCGTAAAGACGCACCACCGTTCAAGCGGTTTTGAGCAACCAGCGGTCCGGCCCGGCTCCCGCGCTTTCCGCGTTCTCCTGGTCAAGATTCAGCGGAAGAAACAGCGAGAAGACAGTCCAGCTCTTGCCCGGCGCGGGCCGGCTGCGGCCGCGTATGCTTCCCTTGTGGGCCTCGGCGATACTTCTACACACCCAGAGGCCAAGTCCGGTGCCGATATCGCGCTTGGTGGTAAAGAACGGCTCGAACACGTTCCTGAGCGCTTCGGCCGGAATGCCTGAACCGGTGTCGGCAACCGTGATGCGTACGCCCGCTTCGCGATTGCCTTTCCAGCCCCGGCTGGCGGAGACGCGGATCACAATCCGGCCCTGACGGGACGTGGCATCGATGCTGTTGCTCACCAGGTTGGCAAGAACCTGCCGGATCTCTCCGGGAACAGCATTGAGGCACGGGTCGGCATGGAACTCGGGGACGATTGCAACGCCTTTGCTGCGGGCGCGCGCTGCAAAAACTGAAATCACGGAATTGACAAGGTCGCTGGGCCGAATGCGGCGCGCGGCGCTGGTTTCGCGATAAAAGCCGAGGGTTTGCCGGATGAGCAGTCCCACGCGCGCTAATTCGTCCTCGGCGGTGGCGAGAAAATTCGTCACTTCCTGCGAAGTACTCTGCTGCCTGGCCAGATAAACGAGATTCGTGACCGCTTCAAGAGGGTTGTTGATTTCGTGCGCGACGGTGGCGGCAAGACGGCCCACCGCGGCCAATCTCTCTGCCATCCGCAGCGACCGCTCCTCTCTTTTGCGGCGCGTGATATCGCGCGCGATCTTGGCCGCGCCCACGATTCGGCCCGTCTCATCCCTGACCGGAGAAACGGTGAGCGAGACATCAATGTTCTCTCCGCTCTTGGTCATGCGCACGGTCTCAAAGTGCTCAATGCGCTCGCCGCGCGCAATCGTGCTCAGGATTCTGGATTCGTCGTCGTGCAGCTGGGGCGGGATGATGGTGGCGATGGAGCGCCCGATCATCTCTTGCGCGGTAAATCCAAACATGGATTCGGCCGAAGAGTTCCAACTGGTGACGATGCCGTTGAGATCCTTGCCGATAATGGCATCGTCAGACGATTCGACGAGAGCCGCAAGCCGTTGCGAAGCTTCCTGGGCCGCTTTGCGCGCGGTCACGTCCTGCACGATGCCGAACATGGTCTGGCGGTTCTGGAAACGGCGCCCCTTGCAGCAAAGCCAGCGCAGCCCAAGGTCGGGGTTCATGTACCGGTACTCAAATTCCATCTCACCCGACTGGCTTCCCTGATGCATGAGGAACTGCACCCTGGCCCAGTCGTCAGGCCACACGCGCGCAGACCAGATGCGCGCCCGCGCGGGATCGGAGACGTCGAGGCCGAAGATGCGGCCCAGCTCTGGAGACATTACGTTGGTGTCTTGTGCGGGATCCCATTCCCAGGTACCGATATGCCCGGCAGCCTCTGCCAGGCGCAAACGCTCTTCGTCTTCGGGGGTGGCCTTCTGACCTGGATGTATGGCGGCTTTGGCCGGACGGCGCGGGCCAGCCAGGCTCACTGGCACCGGGGATTGGGGGCGAACTACCAGCGGATCACCTTTGCTGTCAGGTGATGCGGCGATCACTGCCGGGCCCGCGGTTGCTCGACGCATTCATCCCCTGCGGCATATGCTTGCTCCGCTTCTCGAATACGATGCCTGCATGCTCACAATAGTTGGGTTCCGCGCGATTCCGGTTTTCACAGGGAGAAAGGACATCGCAGGAGTTGCGCTTGCCCCAACACCTCTCGAAAGAACCTTTGAAATCTTCGACCGTGCTGTTCTGGAAGATCCATAGCCGCGTGCGGCATTGAGGATTTGCCGTTAGGGTTTGCTGCTAACCTGTGGACTTTGGCGCCGGTTCGGCGCTGGGCGCTGGCCGGGACGGTTCTTCGAGGGCCACAGGCGGGCCGTAAACTGATCCGCAGTCGTCTAGCTGTGTTTGCCCTTCCACTCCTCGTACGGCCCCTGGAAGTCTTCGATGGCGCCGTCATGGAAGATCCACAGCCGCGTGGCGACTTCGTCGATGAGATCGTGATCGTGCGTGACCAGCAGCACGGTTCCTTCATAGCGCTGCAGCGCGATGTTGAGCGCGTTGATGGCCTCCAGGTCGAGATGGTTGGTGGGCTCGTCGAGGATAAGGATGTTGGGCTGGGTGAGGATGAGCTTGCAAAACGCCAGCCGCGCCTGCTCGCCGCCTGACAGCGCCTGCGTGAGCTTGGCGCCTTCTTCGCCGCTGAACAGCATTTGTCCGAGGATGCCGCGGATATCTTCCATGTGCGCGTCGGGCTTCCACTGGTGCAGCCACTCGGCCACGGTGAGACCGGGCGCGATGGTCGAGCCCACGTCCTGGGGAAAGTAGCCCACCTGCGCTTCGTGGCCCCAGAAGACCGTGCCCGAATCGAGCGTGAAGTTCTTTTCAGCAAGGCCCGGATAGTTTGCTAGCAGGCACTTGAGGAGCGTGGTTTTGCCGGCGCCGTTGCGGCCCATGAGACAGATTTTTTCGCCGCGCAGCACGTTGGCGGTGAATCCGTCGATGACTTCGAGATCGCCGTAATACTTCATCAGGTGCTTGAGTTCCAGGACATGCTTGCCGCTGGGGCGCACCTGGTCGAAGCGGATGTAGGGCCGCTGGATGTTCGACCGCGCCAGCTCGTTGGTCTGCAGGCGCTCCACTTCTTTGCGGCGGCTGGTGACTTGCGATGAGCGGGTGCCGGCGGCGAAGCGGGCGATGAACTCGTTCAACTGCGCGATTTTCTTCTCGCGCTGCGCGATTTCCGATTCGAGCCGCGAGCGAATCTGCGTTTTGGCCAGCACCATGTCGTCGTAGCCGCCGGTGTAAGTGATGATGGTCTGGTAATCGATATCGGCGGTGTGCGTGGTGACGGAATTGAGGAAGTGCCGGTCGTGCGAGATGGCGATGAGCGTGCCGTCGTAGCTGGTAAGGAAATCCTGCAGCCAGTGGACGGAATCAAGATCGAGGTAGTTGGTGGGCTCGTCGAGCAGCAACGCCTGCGGCTTGCCGAACAGCGCCTGCGCCAGCAGCACGCGCACTTTTTGCCCGCCCTGCAACTCGCCCATCTTGCGTTCGTGCAGCGGCTCGGGAATGTCGAGGCCATCGAGCAGCACCGCGGCGTCGCTTTCCGCCGTGTAGCCGTCCTCTTCGCCGATGGTGCCTTCGAGCTCGCCCAGGCGCATGCCGTCCTCGTCCGTCATTTCGGGCTTGGCGTAAATACGGTCGCGCTCTTCCAGGGCCGCCCACAGCGGCTTGTTGCCCATGATGACGGTATCGATCACGCGATAGGCGTCAAAAGCGAACTGGTCCTGGCGCAGCACGCCCAGCTTGCGCGGGCGCACCACCGTGCCCTTCTGCGGGTCGAGCTCGCCGGCAAGAATCTTCATGAAGGTGGTCTTACCCGCGCCGTTCGGCCCGGTCAATCCGTAGCGCCGCCCCGGCGTGAAAGCCGTGGAGACTTCCTCGAAGAGGATCTTCGCCCCATAGCGCATGGAGACGTTGCTGACACTGATCATTCCTGAAACCAGCCTTTAGCTATCAGCTTTCAGCTCTTAGCTCATCGCGCCGGAGCGAGGGACCACGGCCGCTACGCGCGAGGGAGATACCGGAGCTGAATGCTCAATGGTTGTGGCGCTCGTGCCGCGGCGCGGCTTGAGCCGCTGGCGCTCTTCTCAACCTGGGTTGGAGAGGATGACCGGCACGCGTACGCGGCCGCAGAGAGCTTCTGCATCAAGTTTCTCACACGGCCGTTGGGCGGTATGACTGGGCTGCTGTGCCTGGAAAACTCGTTAAAAAGCCCCCTTTTCGTTGACTTTTTGCGGCTAAATCGTGCACTTTTGCAGCGAAAATCGACGCTTTTGGGCGTCGTTTTCGCTGATTCGCGGGAAGATGTTGTTAATTCTAAATGAGTTATTGTTTCTGGGCAGGGTGCGAGACATTTTTTTATTTTTTCTCTCGCTTTCGGGCGGTCCGGGACGCCCGGCTTGCGCGCTTGATGAGCATCGTCCTGGCGAAGGACGGCGAGGGCCACTTTGGCCGGCTCTGAGGAAGTTCTGGAACGCGTAGTGGCGCCGGCATTGGAGAGGCTCCCATGGTTTTGAGTTTAGCGAGCTTTGGGAATTAATCTGAAAGGTTGGCGTAAACCGTATTTGCTTTTGAATGATGGAGTTGTGCTGGGGCCGGAATGCTGGGGCTATTGACAGGAACGCAGGGGTAGCCGATGAGGCAGGGAGTAGCCAATAGCCAGCGCCGATTCAATTCGCGGTGGGGATTTTTGCAGCGTCGTCCACGACGACAAACTCCATATCGGCCTTGCTGCTTTCTATCTTCAAACCCAGTTGGTCTTCGAGGACTCTCTTCCAAAAGGTAAAGCCGTCGGCGCCGATCTCGGGCCTGAGATCAACGCTGAAATCGTATGTTCCCTGGAGGCCTGTTTTGTCGAGAACAGGCAGCGGCGACGCGCTGGCAATCACGGGCACGCTGGCACTGGTGGGCGCGGGAATGGAGATCTGAACCGCCAGAAGATCAGCAAACTGGCCCATGCTGCCCCGGAAATGAAGGCCCAGTCCTGCGGTAGTTGCATCCCCTGGCCGAATGGGGTGGATTCGAGGGCCGCCTTGCGCAACTTTCAATTCGTAGACATGGACCTGGCGAGTTTCGCGGTGCGCTCTGAGGCCGAAGCGGTCGCTGAGAAGGGCACGGAGCATGAGGGGGATCTGGTCGCTGCCGGCGCCTTCAGGCAGACGCGCCTCAATGTCGTATTCGTTGCTGTCGAGCCAGGGCGGACCGATCACTTGATTGCGCGTGCAATGCCACGCTTCAGCGACGAGTCGTTTCAGGGTGACATTTCGGCCCGTGAATGCTGTCGAGGAGATAGTGATCTGGTTGTCGTAGTCAGGGCCGACTGCATGCCGGCTGGGCCGGACTGATGCAACTTCGAAAGACGGTGGCACAGATGGCGTTTGCGCGGATGCAATCATGCCCAGATTGACGATAAGCACCGTGACAAGCGGCAACCGCATGCGGCTGATTATAGCGTTTGCTATGGCGCGATTTTCAGAGACAGCACGCTAGTGCGCCGGCGGGGCCGCGTTCTTGCCGGCCTTCACCCAGAGGAAGTCGCTGCTCTCCGACGCCTGCCCGTAGTTCCTGACCACGTAGAGCAAGACCGTGGTGGGCGCGAAGCACTGGCGATAGATGAGGGCCAGGTTGTCGCCGTGGCCGGGATGGATGAGGTTGATGTCGAGCATGAAGTACGGAGGTGGAATGCCGAGCGAGACCATGCCGCTGCGAACCTGGCTTGTGATCTCGTGGATCGATCCCCCGGAGTAGCTCACCGAGCCGTCATTGCGCACTCCCGATGTGTAATGAGGCGGGTCGTCCTGCCTGTAGCTGGTGTCGATGGCCACCTGGAGGTGCGCGATGGGCGTGAGGGTGACGGCCTTGACGGCGCGCAGGACCACGGCACAGGATTTCTGCGAGCCCGGTCCGTAGATGGCGTTCACGTAGTTGGCCGGGTTGTCGGCGGTTTCGCGGGCAATGAGCTGAGCCGGGCTAGGCGGCGCCTTGATGCCGGCGCAGGCCGCGGGCGCGGCAAAGAGCGACGCGGGCGGGGTGTCGAGCGAAACCTTGGTGATGTCGACCAAGGTCATGGAAGCGATGCCGGGCGCGCTCACGATGGCGCGAATTACAATGCCGTCCTTCTTGTCGAGCCACGCCCTGGTGGTTGATCGCGCGTCGCTGCCCTGGTAGATCTCGGTTTCGACGCCGGCCAGGGTTTCAGTGCCGGTAGGCTTTAATCCGCCCGCCGCGATGCCCTCGTTCAGCTCGGTGGTCATGGCCAATGGGTCACCCCAATCGCCCGAGAACGTGCCGCTGCCGCACACGAGCGGATTGGCCTCCGCATTCCACGAAATGATGCTTTGGGCCTTGAGATCATAGAGCGTCATGGTGTGGCGTGCGGGCACTACTCCCTGGGCCGGTTGCGTCACCACGGTCAGCACCTTGTCGCCGCTGCGATAGAAGGTTTCGGTGGCGCCGGGCGCTCCGCCGGAAAGCGTCTCGATGAGAGTGTAATTGACGGGCGGGGTGGTCTGCGCTGCCACCAGGGGTACGGCCGCGAGGCTCAGGCAGGCGAAAATCCTTGCGTTCTTCATAGGATGCGCTCCTTGACGCGGCTGGTATCGGCTTCAAGAGCGGGAGGGCTGGGAGCGAAAGCGAAGCGGCCCGAAAAACAGAGCCATCATATTGGCTGCGTCTATACAGGTCAACCAGCATGGCGGCTTCTGCCCGACGCAGGCATCAAGAGTAGAATGACGCCATGCCGCGTGCCTTCCCTGCGCTGCTCAAATGAAGTTCTGGTTTTGCTTATTTCTGTTGAGCGTGCCGGTGTGCCTGCGGGGCCAGATGGCGATGGGCGGACCGGCGCGGACGCTCAAAGACAACGTGCTGCGGCACAGCGCATCGGGCACCAGCCTGGAGCCCGATTCTAGCGCGCCGCCCATGCTGATGCGCATGAGCGGGAGATGGATGGAGATGCTGCACGGCGAAGCCATCGTGGCCGAGCAGCAGCAGACCGGCGCGCGCGGACGCGACAAGCTTTTCAGCGTGAATTGGATCATGCCCATGGCGCAGCGGACGACGGCGCATGGCCAGTGGACTTTTGCCAGCATGTTCAGCCTGGAGCCGGCGACCGTCAGCGGGCGCTATTACCCGGAGCTTTTTCAGCAGGGCGAGACTGCGTTCGGAAAGCCGATCGTCGACGGGCAGCACCCGCACAATCTGTTTATGGAACTGGCCGCGATGTACGACTGGAATCTCGGCGAGCGGGGATTGGCGTCGCTTTATGCGGCCCCTGTGGGCGATCCCGCGCTGGGGCCGGTGGCGTTTCCGCATCGCATGAGCGCGGAGAGCGATCCCCTGGCGCCGCTGGCGCATCATTTGCAGGACTCGACGCACATCGCCTGGGACGTGGTGACAGGCGGCCTCGCGTGGGGCCCGGCGCGGCTTGAAGCTTCAGGATTTCACGGACGCGAGCCCGGCGAGAATCGCTGGACGATTTCGGCGGGCGCGGTGGATTCGTGGTCGGCGCGACTGACCGCCGCTCTGGCGCCCGACTGGATGGCGCAATATTCGCTCGGGCACTTGCACTCGCCCGAGGCGCTGCACGCGCAGGAGGATGTGCTGCGCCAGACGGCTTCGTTGAGTTTCCATCACGCGCGGACGACGGCTGAGTTGGACGCGACCGCAATATGGGGCCGCAATCACACCGTAGGAACGGATGTGAATGCCAACGGCTACCTGCTCGAAGCGGAAGGGCGCTTCAAGGAGCGGCAATCGTTGTGGACGCGCATCGAGAACGACGACCGGACGACCGATCTGCTGGGCGCCGCGGCTCCGCCCCAGGAGACCGTGGTGGGGCGCGTGCAGGCGTATAGCGGCGGCTATGCGCACCGTATCTGGCACAACGATTGGAGCGCGATTGAGCTGGGCGCGCAGGCGACGGTCTATGCAACGCCCCCGCGCCTGCTGGCCTTCTACGGCGCGCATCCCTCGGGCGTTGCCGGGTTACTGCATTGGCGCGTTGGGCATTGAGCCGGGCGCGGCGCGATTGAGTTTTTCCGCAACTTGTGAAGCCGTGCCCTCGTTACAAAGCCCGCTCCGGCTGCTTCTTGGCCAAGCTGGCTAGTGCGCGGGAGGCGTGGCGTACTTGCCTGACTTTGCCCAGAGCGCGTCGACGCTTTCGTCCTGCTGGCCATAGTTCTTGTAGAGAAACAGCAAAACCGTGGTGGGCGCGAAGCACTGGCGGTAGATGAGTCCCGGGCCGCCGGAGTGGCCGGGATGTACCGCGTTGACGACCATCTCGAAGTACGGCGGAACTGCGCCCAGGTCCACTATGCCGTTATGGATGCTGGTGACCTGATGGAGATGGCCGCCGGAGAATGTTTCAGTTCCGTCGTTACCCACGCCGAAGTTGTAGTGGGGCGGGTTGGGATCGTTCTGGTCGTATTGGGTGTCGATGGCCACCTGGAGATTCGTCAGCGGGGTCATGGTTTTGGCCTGGAGAACGCGCATCACCACGTGGCAGGAGTTCTTCGATCCCGGGCCGGTAAATGCGCTGACGTAATTGGACGCGTCGTCGCCGGTTTCATCGGCGATGAGCTGCGCGGCGGTGGGCGGAGGCTTGATTCCTGCGCACCGGGAGGGCAAGACAAAGAGCGTGGGGTCTGGGGCCGCGAACGAGACCTTGGTGATATCGACCCACAGCCCCGGCGGCTGGCCGGGGGCTGATACCTGAATGCGAAGCACAAGGCCGTCTTTCTTGTCGAGCCACACCTTTTCGGTCATCCCCTGAGAAGAACCGGTGTATATCTGGGTGGAAATGCCATCGACGGTATCGGTGCCCGCAGGCTTCACATCGCCGCTGGCGATGTCTTTATTCACATCGGCCGCGGCTGCGAAGGGATCGCCCCAGTCGCCGGAGAAGTTGTTGACGCTGCAAGGGACGTTGCTGTCGTCGGGGTTCCATGAGTAGTTGATGCCGGCGGCGATATCGTAAAGGCTGTCGGAGCGCGAGGGCGGGGTGGAACCTTGCGCGGGCAGGCTGGTGACGACCAGCGCCTTTGAGCCGCTGCGATAGACGGTCGACGTCGAGCCCGGCGTAGTGAGATTTTGCGTGATGGTGTAGGAGGTGGGTTCGGATTGGGCGGCGAGAAACGGCGCGGGCGCGAGCAGGCCAAGGCAGACAGCGATGCGTGGAGTTAACACGGGCAAAACTCCTCAAAGTGAGATTGATGAAACTGGATCGCTCGGGGAACGTGAGCAGGAAATGAGGTCCCGGGAAAGCTAGCCGATGATATCGGCCCCCAAGCAGCGAGTCAAGACTGAAAATGGCCGCTAGAACAGCGTGGCCAGCTTGGCAAAAGAGTCGAGCTCGATAAGGTTCTGGCCGGCGGGCGCGGGGTCGAGCGCGGCGTGCTCAAGCACCCAGGTGTCCTTGTGGAAGAGGAAAACGGTATGCAGGCCGGCGGCCAGCGCGGGGTTGATGTCGCTCTTGGGGCTGTTGCCGATCATCCAGGCGGTGGCGGCGGCGACGTTGCGGCGAAGGATTACGTTACGGTAGGCCGGAGGATCTTTTTCGGCCACGATTTCCACCGCGGCGAAGTGTTGGGCGAGCCCCGAGCGCGCCAGCTTGTCGGCCTGCTCGGCGTGGTTGCCTTTTGTCATCAGGACGAGATGGTGGCGACGCGAGAGCTCGGCGAGCGTTTCGGGCACGCCGGGCAGCAACTCGATCTCCTGCTCGGCGATGGCGCGGGCAAATCCGCGCACGCGCTCGCGCCTTTCCTCGCTTACCGGTGCGGGACTCAGCCGCTCGAAGCAATCCACCAGCGACTGCGTAAAGCTGGAAAGCCCGTAGCCGTGGGTAAGGATGGTTTCGCGCTCCACTGCGTTGAGCATTTGTCGCACCTGAGCCGGCGCGTACTCCTTGTGATCGAGAAAGCTGATGAACGCAGCGATGGCTCGCTCAAAGTAGATGTTGTTTTCCCACAGCGTGTCGTCGGCATCGATGAGCAGGGTTTGGCCTGCAGGGAAGCGGGGCATGGGTTGAGGATACAAGGGAACAGGGGACTGCTAAAAGCTAAGAGCTGGCGCAGCGCGTGTCATGCTCCCAGCTCTTTGCGGATGGCGGCGGCGATGGCTTCGGCGTGGCGATGCATGGCCGCTTCGCTTTCGGCTTCGATCATCACGCGGGCCAGCATCTCGGTGCCCGAGTAGCGAACTACCACTCGGCCGCTGTCTTTGAGGTCCTGGTTGGCGGCATGGATGGCGGAGACGACCGCTGGAATCGCATCCAGCGGTTTTTTCTCGCGGACCTTGACGTTGATGATGACCTGCGGGAAGACTTTCAGGTCGCCGGAAAGCTCTTCAAGCGACTTGCCGGTGCGCGCCACGAGATCGAGCACCACGAGCGCGGTAAGCAGGCCGTCGCCGGTAGTGGCCAGATGAGGGAAGAGGATGTGGCCGGACTGCTCGCCGCCCAGCGCCGCATTGTCCTTCTGCATTTCTTCCAGAACATACCGGTCGCCGACGGGCGCGCGCGCCATGCGGATGCCGCTGCGCTTGAGCGCGGCCTCGAGACCCATGTTCGACATGGTGGTGGCGACGACCAGGTCGCCCGTGAGCATGCCGCGAGCCTTCAGGTCGCGCGCGGCCATCAGCAGGATGGCGTCGCCGTTGATCACGCTGCCCTGCGCGCCTGCCAGCAGGCAGCGGTCAGCGTCGCCGTCGAAGGTCACGCCCAGTCCGGCTCCGCGCGCTTTCACCTCGGCGGCAACGAATTCCGGATGCAGCGCACCGCATCTGGCGTTGATGTTGCGGCCGTCGGGCGCGGTGTTGAGCAGCGTGATCTGGGCGCGGCCATCGCGATTGATACGGCGGAACAGCTCGGGAGCGATGGCGCCGGCAGCCCCATTGGCGCAGTCAGCCACCATCTTGAGATGGGAAAGCGAGAGGCCGGGGACGCAGTCGATGAGGAACTGGGTGTAGTCGCTCTGGAAAGCTGGGTTGTCCTGGAGGTGCGGAAAGCTGTGCCCATCGGAGACCTGCGACTGCGCGGCGTGGCGAAGGATCTCCTTTTCGATGGCCAGTTCCACCGCGTCGGGCAGCTTGAACCCGTCGGCGCCGAACAGCTTGATGCCGTTATCCTGCCAGGGATTGTGCGAGGCGGAGATCACGATGCCGGCCTGGAAGCCGTGGGTGCGGGCTAGAAATGCAACCGCGGGAGTGGTGATGACGCCGGCGCTCTCAACCTGCGCGCCGGCTTCGCGCAGGCCGGCGGCAAGCGTGGCCGCGATCCAGGGGCTGGACTCACGCGTGTCGCGGCCAAAGATGACCCTGGGCGTGGGGTTTTTCTTACGCAGCGAGTGAGCCAGGGCGAGGCCGACGGAATGAACCGTGGTGGGATCGAGCGGAGCTTCGCCTGCAACGGCGCGAATGCCGTCGGTGCCGAAGAGTTTGCGTGCGCCGTCTGCGGTCATGGTTCCGATTTTTTCCTTTTCTTGCTGGCGGTCGGCCCTTGCGGCGAAGTGGTCTCGACGCGGCTCAAAAAGGAGCCGTCGGCCAGGCGCGTAGTGACACGATCGCCGGAGGCGATTTGGGTTGTGGAACGAATGAGCGCGCCATCGGTGGCAAGAACCAGCGCATAGCCGCGATCGAGCACAGCCAATGGCGACAGGGAATTGAGGCGCGCATCGAGCGCGCCGAGCCTGGAGGCTGACGATTCGATCAGGCGCTCGAGGCTGCGGTCGAGACGCGCGCGAAAATCGGCGAGGTGCCGGCGGGCATGGGCCAGCTTCTGGCGGGGATCGTGATGCAGGACTGCGGCAGCCAGGTCGGCGATGCGGTTTTGCCGCCGGCGGAGATGCAGGTTGAGCGCCGTGTCAAGGCGCTGGATCACGTCGTCGAGGCGTTGGCCGAGACGATGCAGCAGCGTGGTGACGCGCGATTCGGCGCGGCTGACGGGCCAGTGCGCAAGGCGCTGCCGTGCCTGCAGAAGCTGGAAGCGCGCGGCGCGCTCCAGCCGGTGCGACTCCGTGGCCAGATGCTCGGCAATCTTATGCTGCGCCTCGGTGATCAGCTCAGCGGCAGCCGAAGGCGTGGGCGTGCGCAGGTCGGCGGCAAAGTCGGCGATGGTGAAGTCGGTCTCATGTCCGACCGCAGAAACGACGGGAAGCCTGCTGGATGCAATGGCGCGGGCCACGCGTTCGCTGTTGAAGGCGGCCAGGTCTTCAAGCGAGCCGCCGCCGCGCGCCAGCACAATCAGGTCGACCAGGCCGGTGGCGGCGTTGAGTTCGGCCAGCGCGGCTTCGATCTCGGCAGGCGCAGAATCTCCCTGCACTGAAACCGGGTAGAGAAGGATGTGCAACCCGGCATGGCGGCGGGCGACGATGTTGACGAAGTCGCGGATCACGGCGCCGGTGGGCGAAGTGACGATACCCACGCAGCGAGGAAACAGGGGCAGCGGCCGCTTGCGCGCAGCGTCGAAGAGGCCTTCGGCCTTGAGCCGTTCCTTGAGCTGCTCAAAGGCGAGTTGCAGCGAGCCGGCGCCGACTGGCTCCATGGTCTCGGCGACGAGCTGCATCTGGCCGCGCTGCTCGTAGACGCTCACGCGCCCGCGCACCAGCACGTGCAGGCCGTCTTCGGGGCGGAAGCGGAGAAGCATCGCCTGGCGGCGGAAGAGAACGATGGGGAGCTGGGCGTCGGCGTCCTTGAGCGTGAAATAGACGTGGCCCGAAGGCGCAGGCCGGTAGTTGGAGATTTCGCCTTCCACCCAGATATCGCCAAACTCCTGCTCCACGAGATCGCGCACCTGCGCCACCAGCTCGCGCACCGGCCAGACGCGGCGCGCCGAACGCGGCTCGTCGAAACGCAGGCCGAGCTGGTCCTCAAAGTCGTTGTGGGACGCGAATGGATCGTATGCAGTCACTGGAAATGAGTGTAATTGGTCGCTGCGATGTTAGTGGTGCTAGCGGTGTTAGCGGAGCTGGCAGGTTCCCGGGGCCTCGCGCCGGAGGCGCCGCGGTTGTTAGCCCCGCGCTTCAGCGTGGGGACTTCGGACGCAAAACCAGGAACCGAAGTCCCGTAGGGACGAAGCCCAACAACGGAGCGATGGTCGCGACCGGTCCAGAGGCAAATGGGCTCATCGATGATTCGTGAAATTCTTTTTCGGCTGAATCGCAAAGAAATAGACGGCGCTGGAATCGCTGCTTCCAGCGGGCTCGTCGACCAACATAGCCCAAATCTTCGCGGTTAATACCTGCATCCCGCAGTATTCTCCATACTGCGATGCGGTTTCTGTTCCCACAAGTGTGTATCGGTTATTGGGAGCCCTTTCAAATAGTGAAAGCATCAGGACGTAGTGATCGGTTCCCGGCTTTGAATAAGCAACGAGAATTCTCTCGTCAACCAGTTCCTCTCTTGCCTTAACTTTTGCGTCTGCTGGCAGAGCCGCGCGAATATCGTCGTCGATCCATCTCGCAATCTGATCGAATGAGTCGCAGAGCTGGAACTCGTGTGCCGAGGCGGATGACACATTCCCAGTTACATTCACCAGACCCGTTTCTCGAACCTCAAAAGCAATGGCTCCTCCATCGGCAGTCACAAACTCCCGTTTTCCGTCTGCACCCCGCCAAACGGAGATGTCTCTGTCGGAGAAAGCAGTAACGCGGTCGCCTATAAACGAGAATTCTCCGTTCTCGGCCGAGATTCCCCCGATTGCTGTAAGCACCTTTGCTTTGGAAGTTTGAGCCGGCGCGGCGCACGCGATGGCGAGAATCGCGATGACCGCGCTCGCGACGGAACCTTTCATCATCGGCTCCGCAACAGACATAGAACGCGGGTTAGCTCGCTCCACCCCGTCCCTCAACAATCATTCTAATCTCGCCGGCAATCGTCTGAAGCCGGGCAGCATCTTCGCCGCCGATCTCATCCCGCGTAAACAGGATCTCTGCCTCGCGCGCCAGAACGGTGCCGCGGGTGAGATTGAAGGTGCCGAGCACGCCGGCGAGTTTGTGAGCGGCGGACTGGGCGGCCTCGCAATCGGCACGAGAGAGCTTTTGCGCTCCAACCGCCGCGGCTGCCGCTTCCAGAATTCCGACCCGTTCGCGGATTTCGGGCAGAAAGCGCAGCCAGAGGCGGTCGAGGGCCTGGGCAAGATCGGCTTCGAGCTGGTCACCGGGTTGGGCAGACGATTCCATGACGAAGAGGAGTTATTTCCATCCCAGCGCGCTGGAGATCTGTTGAGAGAGCGTGAGCGGATCGAAGGGCTTAAAGAGTATGGCTTCGACGCCGAGGTCGGCAAAGCGGCGCTGGTCGCTGCTCTGCACCTTGGCGGTAAGCAGCAGAACGGGAATGCGGGCGGTGGCGGGATGACTGCGCAACTCACGAAGGGTGGTCGGCCCATCCATGCCGGGCATCATCACGTCGAGCAGGATGGCGTCGGGCTTCTGCTCGGCGGCGCGCGCCACGCCCTGGGCGCCGGAGTCGGCCATAATCACTTCCCAGCCGGCCACGCTTTCCAAGCTCAGCGCGGCCACCTCGCGAATGTCGTCTTCATCGTCGATGATCAGGATCTTGCGGGCCAAGGCGTACCATCCTCCCGACAAACATTGTCAATTCTCATGGCGGGGTTGTCGATGGGGCGCATCTCATCAGGGGTCGAGTTGGGCAACAGAAATCCCGCTCCGCGGAACGCGAGCTTATCGCCCGGGTGAGGCCCGCGATCGGCCAAACCGTCGCATGGTGGGCAACCATTTCCGATTTTGCTGGAACCGGTTGCATAAATAAGTTTGGCCGGCAAAAGAAGTCCCTCAGGGGCTTGGGCGTGTGCGTGAGAATCTCTTCGCCACGCATTTGCGGCACAAATCGGAGAAAGCAGCGGCCTTCAGGCCGCTGAATCAGGCGCAATCAAGCCAATCGGCTTTCGCCGCGGGCCCTCTGATGCGGACTTTCAACCTACGCCCCGAGTTCTCACGCAGCCATTTCAGCCCTGGAGGATGGTTTCCCCCTTCGATCGAGTGTTGCCGGAATGGGCCGCCATCCAAGACCCATCCGCCCCTTGGCATATGATGAGGTGGGTTGTTTCACGGCGGGGCCTGCAATCGTTATGCTGGTGCGCCCCCGAAGAGGACCGTCATGAAGAGAATCCCCTGGCTGCCTTTCGCTTTCATGATTTTGGCGTTGGCCCCCTTATCTTTCAGAGCCGGGGCGGCGCGGGCTGCGGATTCGGCCGACATGACGGCCGCAACTGCTCCGCAGCACACTTTCCGCGTGGAAGGCGGAAAGTTTCTGCTCGACGGCAAACCATTCCAGATCATTGCCGGCGAGATGCACTACGCGCGCATTCCGCGCGAGTACTGGCGCGCGCGCCTGCGCCTGGCCAAGGCCATGGGCCTGAACACGGTCACAACTTACGTGTTTTGGAACTTCCATGAGCCCCGGCCCGGCGAGTACGACTTCACCGGCCAGCATGATGTGGCCGAGTTTGTGCGCGAAGCGCAGAGCGAGGGCTTGTGGGTGAACCTGCGCCCCGGCCCGTACTCGTGCGCGGAGTGGGAGTGGGGCGGATTTCCGGCGTGGCTGCTCAAGGATCACGACATCGTCGTGCGCAGCAGCGATCCCAAATTCATGGAGCCGGCGCGGCGCTGGCTGCTGCGGCTGGGCAAGGAGCTGGCGCCGCTGCAGCTCGCCAACGGCGGCCCCATCCTCACCGTGCAGGTGGAAAACGAGTACGGATCGTTCGGCAACGACCACAACTACATGCAGCAAATCCATCGCGACATCGTGGATGCGGGCTTCGACAAATCCGTAATCTATACCGCCGACGGGCCCGAGCAGATTCCCAACGGATCGCTGCCCGGCTTGCCGGCCGGGATCAACTTTGCGCCCGGCAATGCGCCGAAGGCATTCGCAACCCTGCGCCAGCTGCGGCCCGAAGGTCCATTCTGGGCAACCGAGTGGTGGGACGGCTGGTTCGATCATTGGGGCGGGCAGCATCACACTACCGATGCCAGGGCGCAGACCGCGGAACTGGAGTGGATTCTTGAGCAGGGCTACTCGATCAGCATTTACATGGTGCACGGTGGCACCAGCTTCGGCTGGATGAACGGCGCCAACATGGATCACACGCCATACCAGGCGGACGTAACCAGCTACGATTACGATTCCGCGATCGACGAGAGCGGGAGGCCGACGGCGAAGTACTTCCTGTTCCGCGACGCCATTGCGAAAGCGACGGGGACCACTCCACCGCCGCTTCCGGCCATCGATCCGCCGATTGCGGTGCCTGCTGTCGAACTCAAGCAGTCAGTCTCGCTGTGGCAACCGATGCTTATGCCTGTCCTCTCCGAGCAAGTAAAGTCGATGGAGGATCTGGACCAGGCGTACGGTTACATTCTTTACCGCACTACCATTCTGGAGCCGGTCGCGGGCGACCTGGTCCTCGACGCGTTGCACGACTACGCGAAGATCTACGCCAACGGCAAAGAGATCGGAACCCTCGACCGGCGGCTTGAGCAAAACCATTTGCATGTCGACCTGAAGGAACCCAAGACGCGTCTCGACATTTTGGTGGAGAATTCGGGCCGGGTGAACTTTGGCCCCGAGATTCGCGGTGAACGCAAGGGCATTACGAAACAAGTGACGCTGGCCGGCAAGCCGCTCACCGGCTGGCAAATCTTCCCGCTCCCGATGAGCGATCCCGGCAAGCTGCCGTTCGGCGGCCGTGATTGCACGGGGCCGTGCTTCTATCGTGGCGCGTTACAGGTGGACCATCCCGGCGACACGTTCCTCGACACCAGCAATTTCGTGAAAGGCTTCGTCTGGGTGAACAGCCATCCGCTGGGCCGCATCTGGAGCATCGGTCCGCAGAAAACGCTCTATTTGCCGGGGCCGTGGCTGCATCCCGGAGCCAATGACGTCATCGTCTTCGACCTCGACGGCGCGCCGGGCAGGACCATTGCGGGCCGAACCACGCCAGTCCTCGATGCGCCGGTGCAACAGCAGTGATGGGCGGCGCAAGGTTCCGGAATCATGATTAACGGCAAAACCATCGCCGTGGTGATGCCGGCGTACAACGCCGAGAAGACGCTGGAGCGGACGGTGCGCGAGCTGCCTCCCGAGGTCGACATCAAAATTCTGGTCGACGACAAAAGCAGCGACAGGACGGTGGCGCTCTCAGAGCGGCTGGGCGTGCGCACGTTCGAGCACGAGGCCAACTTCGGCTACGGGCGCAACCAGCAGACCTGCTATCGCGAGGCCCTGCGCGCGGGCGCCGACATCGTGGTCATGGTCCATCCCGACTACCAGTACACGCCGCGGCTGGTGCCGGCCATGGCCGGCATGATCGCGAGCGGCATATACGACATGGTGCTCGCCTCGCGCATTCTCGGCGGGGGCGCGCTGCGCGGCGGCATGCCCCTCTACAAATACATCGCCAACCGCTTTCTCACCGCCTTCCAGAATCTTTTTCTCGGCGTCAAGCTCTCTGAGTACCACACCGGCTATCGCGCCTTTTCGCGCGAGCTGCTGCTCAAGCTGCCCCTGGCCGAAAACTCCGACGACTTCGTGTTCGACAACCAGATCATCGCGCAGGCCGCCATGTTCGGTTTCCGCATCGGCGAGATTTCCTGCCCCACGAAATATCTGCCTGAAGCTTCATCGATCAACTTCGGGCGCAGCGTGCGCTACGGCCTGGGCGTGCTGGCCACCACGGCCGGTTTCGCCGCCCACAAACTTGGACTTGTGCGCATCGCCCGATTCGACACCACGGCGAGAAATGCCGCCGGGAGTGATCCGGTCAGGCATGCGGACGGCGAGGAGCTTTAGAGAGAGGCTGGGCGCATTCAATGCCGGCGTGCCATTGGTGCGCAGCGCAACGTTCTGCGCAGAAGCGATTGCCGTCATTCCGGCCGGCGCGGCCGACACCGGGTTGGGGAGGTAGATAGCGCCGTCCTGGTCTTCGAAAGCGGAGTGGTAGTTCTCGCGTATGGCCGCGAGGATGGGCGGCGCGAACAACTCGGTTCTCCGGTTGTCATCGATGGGACCGCTCAACTGGATGGCGCCGAACTGCCGGCGCCGTATGGCGGAGACAATTACCTCGGAATCGAGTTGGCCGAGGCCGATCATGCGCGTGGCGTTGTAGGGATCGTAAATGTACGGCTTCCCCGCGAAGTAGCAGCGCAACAGGCTTTCGCACAGCGCCGGTCCGGGTTGGCTGCGCAGCATGGCCACTCCGTCCTCGAAGCGGGCCTCCGCCGCGGCGGTCTGCTCAAGGGCCAGCGGTGGATTCCAATTAAGCTGAACGGCGGCGCGATCGTCCAGAGGGGGAACCACCAGCCAGGGAATCAGCAGCCATGCGAACAGAGCCAGGGGCGCGTAGACGACCCAGCGCTGCGAGCGGCTGAAGACGCGGTCGAAGAACAGCCCCAGCAGAATGCACATGGCAACGAAGCAGCCGAAAAGAACATTGATGGAGACGCCGTAGCCGCCGAGAAAGTAGCCGCCCATGAGTAATCCGAAGAGCAGCACGAATGCCACGACACGGCGCCGGGGATCGCGGCGGTAGAGGTAGGCGGTGTAGAGGCTGACGCCAAGGGGCAGCAGGAGCGGCCCCCAGACGACGCCAAGCATGAGCGGGACCTTGGCGACGGAGTAAGACCGGGGCGCGAGCAGATCACGGAGAAAATAGGGCCCGCCGTAAACGAAATGCAGAGCGATGGCTGCGGCCAGAGAGGTCAAACCGCAGGCGGCGAACCAGAGCGCGCGGCGGAGTGAGACCAGAAGCAAACCGGCGAAGACCGCCAGGGGAAATTCCACGGGGTTGTGCTTGGTGGAGAAGGCCAGAACAAAGAGCAGCGCAGAGAACGCCAGGCCCAGACGGCTGACGCCCCACCGCAGGAAGACCCACAGGCCGGCCAGATAAATGGCCAGGGCGGGGATGGTGGGGTCGTCAATCCCGACGAAACAGGGAAAATCGGCGGCGACGCAGAACAACGCCAAGCAGAAGACGCCGGCCAACAGCGCCGGCCGCCGGGCCGCACCAAGGCTGCGAACGATGGCGCTCACCAGCACGCAGGAACTCAAAAGGGCCAGCAATGAGAGAGCGCGCGCGGTAAAAAGATATTCATGCGTCCAGCGATGGAACTGGGCCACCAGCGCCAGCCAAACCATGGGGTAATTGACGGTCGTCCAACCGGTTCTGGCGGGATAGAGTTGGCCGTGCGCCGCCACGACCGCGGCGTTATAGACGTCCCACCCCTCGTTGCAGCTGATCTCAATGCGGTAGAAGGCGCGCGCGAAGGGAACCACCGCGCTCAGGAGCGAGAAGACAACACAAAGGACGAGCACCCAGCTTGCGGGCCGGTTCGGCTGAGACGGGGATGATATTCGGATCTTCGACCTCCGCCGCAGGCTCTTATTCCTGCGGCTTCGAACTGCTGAAATCAGCCCAAGTGCCCCGCCCAGGGCGCGATCACCGGCGTGCTCCCCGATCTGCCGCCGCGGGGCAGAAACCGCCTGACCAGCGGGATGGCGAACGAAAGGTCACACCGATCTCTTTTCTGTCCCATCAGAGAGTTCAGAAAGCTGACGATCAAGGCTGTCTTACTGAGAAATACGGGAGTCGGGTAAATCGTTGTTGACTTGGACGCCCCGTCTTGAGCTTCGGGTTACGGTGCTGATGCGATTTTTACACCAAAGGAACAGCACGCGCCCTTGAAAGGGATGGATCAGCTAGAATCGGAGAAGATTCTCTATGCAAGAAGAGCCGTTAAAGAAGTTAGATGCGAGCGGCGTGTTAGGCCGGCAGGCGGGATCAGAGTCTCAAATGCAAGCCGGGACGGATGCCGGCGATGAGCCGGCACTGGCAGTGGTCATCCCCACCCTGAACGAAGCCGGCAACATCACGGTCATCCTCGACCGGGTGCGCTCTGCGCTCGACCCCATGAATATTCCATACGAGATTGTGGTGGTCGATGACGACAGCAGCGACGCCACCGGTGCGATCGTCTCCGGCATCTCCGCCGCCGACCGGCGCGTGCGCCTGGTGGTGCGCAAGGGAGAGCGCGGCGTGGCCGGCGCTACGCTGCTGGGCTGGCAGAACAGCAAGGCGGCCATTCTCGGCGTGATCGACGCCGATCTTCAGCACCCGCCCGAGCTGCTCTCGAAGCTTGTAACTGCTGTACTCGAAGGCCGCGATGTGGCAATTGGCAGCCGCTACGCCAGCGGCGGGAGCCTGGGCGAATGGCATCCTGCCAGGAAGCTGCTCTCGGTGCTGGCATTGTCGGCGGCGCAACCGGTGCAGAAAAAGCAGATTCGGGCCAAGGATCCGACATCGGGATACTTCGTGCTGCGACGCCAGTGCATCGAGGGCCTGCAGTTCCAGAAGACCGGATTCAAATTGCTGCTGGATATCCTGGTGCGCGGCCGCGTGCGCTCGATCGCAGAGATTCCCTACGGCTTCAACCCGCGCACCAAGGGCGAAAGCAAGGCCACTATCAAAGTGGCTTGCCACTATGCCCTGCTGTTGTCACGGCTCTATTGGCTTCGCTTCGGGCTGCACTTCCATTCCCGGCGCCACGAGTCGGCGTAGCCTAGTCGGCCCCTTCAAGAACCGGCGCTTCGGCGGCACGCCGGACACTGCCGGCCAGTTCGCGGATTCGATAGAAGGCGAAGCAACCCAGCATCAGCAGTAGCGGATCGAGCGGGCGCATGTCGTACGGCTCGGGGTGGGAAAAGTAATACATGAGGGGAAAGAAGAACAGAACCAGGCCGTAGCGCGCCGCCTCAAATGGATTTGCGCGCCACGCGAAAAAGAGCCCGGTCAGCCCCATCAGAGTGAGAAGAGTCGCGAACGGTATGTTCGGCGGATCCATCGGTTCCTGTGCCAGATAGTTGGGCCTGAAGCTCCAGAATCCGGTCCACAGATAGACGGCTCGCCGCAGGGACGTCAACGCATACCAGCCGCGATGGTTGTGAATGTAGGCATCGGCCTGGGCCTTCTTGTAATCGTTGTAGGCGAGTTCGCCCATGCGGTTGTAGGCGGCCAGTTCGGCCCGGTCGTGCAGAGGGTGGTGGTCGTCGTCGGTCCAGCGCGGGCCGTACCCGTTGTTGCCCACCCACAGTTCAAGGCCCATGTTGTCGCGCATGGGGACGAAGCGATGAAAGACCAGCGCGTCGCGAATCAGCCATGGCGAAATTGTGGCGGCGAGGGCGATCGATGCCACCACCCCGGGAACGAACCAGCGCTGCTCGCTCCTCCACAACCGCCAGCACGCCAGAAGCATCAGGAACGGCACCACGGCCAGGGCGGATGGCTCGGTGAGGCCAGTCAGGCCGGCCAGCAGGCCGAAGCCCGCCCAGAGCCAGAGACGCGGCGAGTCTTCCATCTTCTGGGCCAGGTAAATCAGCCACAGCAGGCCCAGCATCAGGAGATGCGTGCCCCATGCCCAGGCAGCCGAAAAATAGATGCCATAAGGAAAGAAAGCCCAACCCCATGCGGCCCACCATGCGCAGCGCTCGCCGAAACTGCGCCGCGCAATGAGAAAGATGGGAATGCATGCCAGTGAGTTGACCACGCAGTCGAAGATATGAATGGCAAGAATCGCCTTCGCGGTGTGAACGCCGAAAAGGAGGAAAAATCCGGCCACGATGAGCGGGTAAACCGGCGCCATCATCGCCGACGGCTGTCCGGAATCGAGGGTGCTGCCGAAGCCATGGCCGGCCACCAGAGCCCGCGCCATATTGCCCGGCTCCCAGGCGTGGATGTGGTCGGCATCCATCAGGTTTTCAAAGTTGGGGAGGGCAATGACAGCCAGGCGCAGCGCCAGACCAGCCAGGACAATCATGGCGAGCACGCGACGAGTTCTCCGGTCCTCTGTCGGGCGGGGATCCCGAACACTCTGCGCCAAATTCTTACGCCTTATCTATGAGATTGACAGTCCGCTGCTCTAAGTTTGATGCAATCCATGGCGCGAGGGTTACCTCGGCCTCGAGAAATCCCACTTTTGTACCAAGTCTTGAAATCCCGCCAGGAAGCGGCGAATCCGCGTAGCGTCCCCTTGCAGATCCACTCATTGGGCGCCGCGAACCCTTGCGGCTGCGCCGCGAATTTTCATGCCGGGGCGCGGTATTCCTCCTCCCTCATCCTCTATCCTGAGATTGCCCGCCCGGAGGTCTCCCCATGTTTTCCCCCGCCGTCATTGCACCGCCTGAGCCCACCCCGGTTGAAGAAATCGCCGCCGCCATTGAAAATATCGGCGCTTTGCAGGACCTCCCGTTCGAGGAACGCCTGTGGCTGGCGGAGCACGGCCAGGAGATGAAGGCCAACCCCGGCGACATCCTGTTCGAAGAAGGCGCTCCGGCCGAGCACATGGTGCTCATCCTCAAAGGCGAGATTCATGTGCGGCGCCAGCACGGAGGACCGATGGCGCTCTTCATCGGCCGTACCGGGCAAATGACCGGCGTACTGCCCTTCTCGCGCATGAAAGGCTACGGCGGGCAGGGATTTGCCGTTTCGCCGCTTTGGGCGCTGCTGATTCACCGCTCGCTTTTTCAGGAGATGCTTGCGGCCATCCCCTCGATGAAGCAGCGCATCGTGTCCACGCTGCTGGACCGCGTGCGTGAGGTCACGCGCATCGAACAGCAGGCTGAAAAGCTCTCGGCGCTGGGCCAGCTGGCCGGCAACCTGGCCCACGAACTCAACAATCCCGCCTCGGCCGCGCAGCGCGCCGCCGCCAGCCTGGTGGCTGCCTTGCGCGCCAACCGCACCAGCCGCCACAAGCTGCTCAGCCTGCGCCTCACCGAGGAACAGGTTCTGAAGATCGAAGCCTGGGAGGACAAGATGCTGTGCCGCAGCGGCGAATCACTCGAGCCGCCTCGCGAAACCGACGCCCTGGGTTACATTTCCCGCGAAGAGTCGCTACGCGCCTGGCTCAACGCCATCGCCTGCGCCGACGCGTGGGAAGTGGCCGCACAGCTTGCCGAGCAACGCGTCACCACCGACGATCTGGAAGAGCTGCGCGGATTCCTCGACAACAACGCCGCCTGCGTTTCGCTCCAGTACTTTACTCGCTATCTGCGTTCCTCACGCGCCGCCGAAACCATCGTCAACTCCACGGCCCGCATCTTCGACCTCATCGGCGCCGTCAAGGACTACTCCAACATGGATCGCGCGCCGATTCTCGAAGTCGACGTGCCGGCCGGGCTCGACGCCACGCTGCAGATGTTCCGCTCGCGCATGAGCCACGTCGAGGTGGAGCGCGAATACGAGCCGGATTTGCCGCGCATCAGCGCTTACGGCGGCGAACTGAACCAGGTTTGGACGGCGCTGATTGAAAACGCGCTCGACGCCCTCGGTGACCAGGGCTGTTTGCGCCTCGCCTGCCGTCTCGAAGGCGACATGTTGCTGGTGGAGATCTGGGACACCGGTCCCGGCATCCCTCCGGAGCTGCAGCAACGCATCTTCGAGCCCTTCTTCACCACCAAGGCGCCCGGCAAAGGGCTGGGCCTGGGACTCGACAACGCCATGCGCATTGTGCGCAAACACCGCGGCCACTTGAGCGTTAAATCCGAGCCGGGTTCCACCTGCTTCCAGGTGCGCCTGCCGCTCGACCAGCTCCAGGCGTATTGACGGCAAGCCGTCGGCTGTCAGCGATCCGCTTCCGGAGATGAGTGTGCCTGTCCGTGTTTGCCGGTTGCTGTTTGCTCCTTGTCTCCGGCAAAGCCCATTCTGCTCGCGCACGCATGGTGAAGCTAAGAGTCGCCGCTGAGAGCTGATAGCTGCCGTTCAGCAGTACACTGGAGCCGCCATTCAGCGTCCGATAGAAGGGGCCCGATGCGAATAGCCGGTAACCAGTAGCTTCTACTGTGGGGCGGAGCACTCTCTGGGAAGCACGCGGAGGAGTCAAAGCTACCGGCTACAGGCTGTTATTTTTCCACTTCCACGCCACGCCAGAAGCCTACATATCCCTTGATCTTGCGCGCCACCGGCTTGGGATCGGGATAGTACCAGGCCGCATCCTGGTTGTCCTGGCCGTCGATCACGACGGTCATGTACCGGGCCTGGCCCCGCGTGGGATCGGTAGAAGTGGTGGAACTGGGTCGAAAGTATTCGCGCTTGAGGCTGGATTCGGGGAAATAGACATTGCCATCCACTTCCACCGTTTGCTCGCTTTCGGCAAGGATTTTGCCGTTCCAGATTGCTCGTGCCATGGGTTTTCCGGTCGCTTCCCGCCCACACGGCCGCGGCGCGCAACAGCGCCTCACAGCCGCCGGATGATGGGAGTCGATAAGACCCTAACAGAGATTGGACTTCCTTGGCGAGTTTTTCGCGTCCTCGGGCCCCAAAACCGTCACTGCGCCGCCGCGATCGAATCGATATGCATGCTCTTGGCAGACGCATCCTCGGTCGCGGTCACGGTGACATGGTCGCCGTAGAAGTTCTTCACCGTGTCGGGATTGTCGATGGCCCACACCTGATTTTTGCCGTCGACAAACACCGGCTTCATCCCGCCCTCAATGCACTTCTTCACGCAGGCCGCTCCGCTTCCGGCATGCTTGGCCCCGCACATCGAGTCCGAAATCCATCCCGTGCTTTTGGTTGCGTCGGCGGCTTGCACCATCATCACCGCCAGCGCAAAAAGACCCGCCAGCAAACTCATTGAACGCTTCATTGACAACCTCCGGGGAAACCTGACCCGCTCCTATCATCCACTTTCGGCCCCAATTCCACAAGGGCCCGCCGTTTACTCCATCCAATCAGCCTGGGTGCGCCCGGTCTCGACTTTGAGACCGGGAAACCGTCGCTCACCTCGACTTGCGTGCGTTGCGTGTCGCATCCACCCGCTTCAGCGTCGCCTCGTAGCGCTGCGCCGCTGTGGAAAACCGGTTCACCAGCTCCGAGGTTTTGCCCATGAAGGTAGGATATTTCTCGCGCACGGCGTCTAGAAACGGCGCAAACTTGGCCAGCAGGAAGAATCCTTCGCCATTGCAGTCCACAAACAACTCTGCCGACACCGCCCCGTGCAGCACCATGGCTGCCGCCATCTCCCAGTAGGTGATCACCTGACGGAGCCAGGGGTTGTGCGGATCGCCGGGATTGTCGAACACAGCGAAGAAATCGGCCGCGGTCTTCGGCCAGAACTCGCCGCCGATCCACGCGCGCGCCTGGCGCATGACGGGCTCGGTGCGCAGTTCATAGAGTTTCAGTATGATTTCAGCGTCGGCCGGCGTGGCCAGCATGCGTTCCATGGGCGTCTCCGCAGCCCATAGTACAGGATCAGCCGCGCTCCGCGCGACATGAACGGGCCAGTTGAACTCCTCCAGAAACGAAAAGGCGCGCCCTCCGGCGCGCCCCTCTCCCTATTCCCTGCTCCCATTCCCTGTCTTTCTTACGCCGGCTGCAGCTCTTTCTTTTCGTCGGGTTTCTCCAGCACCGGCCCGTGCGTCTCCGCCGTGGGCGGCGGCGGCGCGTCGCCAATCCGCTTGGAATAGGTGCAGACCACCTTGTTCTTCTCGCCGGCGGGAGCCGCGGTGGCCTTCTTGCCGCGCTTGCCTGCGGCTTTCTCTTCCTCCGCCGATTTCTTCTTGTTCGGACATTCAAGATAGATGCCCGACTTAAGAGTCTTCTCGAGCAAGTAGGGACTGCCGCACTTGGGGCATTTCTTCGCTACCGGCTTCAGGTTCGATGTGAAGTCGCACTTGGGATAATTCGTGCATCCCCAGAAGACATTGCCCCGCCGCGCGCGCCGTTCGGCCAGGTCGCCCTCGCCGCACTTGGGACACTTCATGCCCTCAATCAGGTTCTGCTTGATGTATTTGCACTTGGGATAACCGGAGCACGAAACGAACTCGCCATACGCTCCCTGCCGCGTCACCAGCGGCTTGCCGCACACCGGGCAATCCTCGCCGGTGGGCTCGGGTGGTTTCTGCTGCTGCTTCTGGCTCAGCTTGCGAAACGTCCTGCACGGCGGGTCGGCGTTGTAATCCGGGCACGCCATGAATGGCCCGAACAGTCCGCGCCGCATCACCATCACCTTGCCGCAATTCTCGCAATACTCCTCGGTATCGCCCGCCTCCTGCGCCTCCGGCGTGTTCAGGTCCGGCTTCGAGGCGATGTTTTCCTTGGTGAACGTGCAGCTGGCCGGATCCTTCTTGTTGTAGGCCGAGCAGGCATAGAACGTGCCGAACTTGCCCCACTTCAGCACCAGCGGCGAGCCGCACAAGTCGCACTTTTCATCCGTCACCTGCTCCAGGCGCTTGATGTTGCGCATGTGCTTGCCGGCGTCCTTCAGTTCCTTCTCAAAGTAGCCGTAAAAGCCGTTGAGCAGGTCGGTCCACTTCTCCGTGCCTTCCTCGATGTCGTCCAGCTCCGTCTCCAGCTTGGCCGTGTATGCGGTGTCGAAGATGTATGGGAAATTCTCCACCAGCAGGTCGCAAACCACCACCCCGATCTCGGTTGGGTAGAAGCGGCCGCGCGAGCCGCCGTGCTTGACCACGTATTCGCGGTCCTGGATGGTGTTGATGATGGATGCGTAGGTCGACGGCCGTCCGATGCCGCGCTCTTCCAGCTCCTTCACCAGCGACGCTTCGTTGTAGCGCGGAGGCGGCTGCGTAAAGTGATCCTCGGGCAGCAGCTCGTCAAGCCCCAGCGTCTTGACACCGTCAAGGCTGGGCAGCCGCGCTGCCGATTCGTCTTCATCCTTCTTGTCCTCGGCAACTTCGTACACCTTCAGAAATCCGTCGAAGCGCAGCACCGAGCCGCTCACGCGAAAGTCGTAGGTCTTTGCCGTCGTGCGCGAAACCGCGGCGATATTGGCCGTGGTCACGTCATACACCGCGGGAACCATCTGCGAGGCCACAAAGCGCCTCCAGATCAATGTGTACAGCTTCAATTGCTCGTCGCTCAGGTAGCGCTGGAGCGACTCCGGCGTCCGCGCGGCGTCGGTCGGCCGGATCGCCTCGTGCGCATCCTGCGCGTCTTTCTTGCCCCGGTACGCGTTGGGCGATTCCGGCAGATACTGCGGGCCAAGTTGCTTTCCAATCCACTCCCGCGCCGCCGTGATGGCTTCAGGCGCCACGCGCGGCGAGTCGGTACGCATATACGTGATTAGTCCGGTAGTGCCCTCGTCGCCCAGGTCCACGCCCTCGTAGAGCCGCTGCGCCACGCCCATGGTGCGGCGCACGTTGAATCCCAGCTTGTTGGCGGCGTCGCGCTGCAGCTGGCTGGTGATAAACGGCGCCAGCGGCCGCCGCTGCTGCTCGCGCGACTGCACCCCCGTAACCGACCAGTCCGCCTTCTCCAGCGCGGCCAGCACCTCGTCCATGCTCTTCTGGTCGGGCAGCGCGTTGGTGATGAACAGCTCCTTGCCGTCCTTGTCTTTGCCGTTCGCCACGCGCGCGGGTTCGCCGCCGATGCCGACAAACTTCGCTTTGAATTTCTCGTCGACCCGTCTCTCAGGGTGCAGCAGAGCTTCCAGCGTCCAGTACTCGATCGGCTGGAACGCGCGAATTTCCCGCTCCCGCTCCACGATCAATCTGAGCGCCACCGTTTGCACGCGCCCCGCCGAAAGCCCGCGCCGCACTTTGTCCCACAGCAGCGGAGAAATCTGGTAGCCCACCAGCCGGTCGAGCACGCGCCGCGTCTGCTGCGCGTCTACAAGATTCTGATCGATGTCGCGTGCGTGACCGAAGGCCTCCTGCACCGCCTTCTTCGTAATTTCGTTGAAGGTGACGCGGCGAATCTTCTTTCTCTCTTTGGCGTTGGTTCCCAATTGCATGGCCAGGTGGTAGGCAATGGCCTCGCCTTCGCGGTCCGGGTCGGGCGCCAGGTACACCTCGTCGGCCTTCGCCGCCGCCCTCTTCAGCTGCTCCACAACTTTTTCTTTGCCCGGCGACACCACGAGATGCGGCTCAAACGTCCGCTTCTTCAGCTCCACGCCAAGGTCGTTCTTGGGCAGGTCCATGATGTGGCCCACCGAGGCCTTCACATCGAATCCCTTGCCCAGATATTTCTCGATCGTCTTCGCCTTGGCCGGCGACTCGACAATCACCAGTGATTTACTCGTTGCCATTCTGAGCCCAATTCCCTCTCTCGTTCTCGTCCGTTAGCCATGTTTGACTCTTGAACAGGCTTTCTGTCTTAGCCTCGAATTACGGGCAGCGCGGTTTATTCTTCGTGCTCCCCTAAAAACTGGCCGCAAGTGTTGCAAGCTACCACGGAATACCATCCCATTTCTACCGCAGCCCGCATTTTTCTTTCTCCAGCCTTCTCATCCTGGGGCCAAAATCCCTCTCGGGCAGCGCGTAACCTGCGGCAAATCCATCCCTTTGCATCCAGAACGGGAAATGCATCCGGAAAGTTACTGCAACTTTGGCATCCGTGCCATGAATACAGGCTTTATCAGCCCTCACTGCCAAGCCCGGACGTTGAAACGCGAGGGATGTCACCAAATAATGCCTTATATATCAATACCTTATCTGCCAAAGATCTCATAGCGTGCGCACGTAATTCTTGCCCGGAAGCTGCCGGATCCGCCCCGCCATCTCCAGCTCGAACAGTGCCGTAAATACCTCAGATGACGTGAGTTGCGTCTCGAGCAGTTCGAGAATCGCATCCATTTGCAGGCTCTCGTCGGTGCGTAGCACTTCGAGCACCATGGCTTCCTGTGGCCGCAACACGGGATCAGGCAGTAATGATGCGCTGGCCTCCGCCCTGGATGCAACCGGGGATTCTGCTTCCAATTCCTGTCGTACCTGCGAGGGCAGATCCTCCCAGACGTCCTCCCAGGTGGCCACCAGCTTGGCCCCCTGTTTTATCAGCGTGTTAGGTGTCCACGAGCCCTTGTTGGTCACATTCCCCGGCACCGCAAACAGGTCCCGGTTCTGCTCGGCGGCGCAGCGGGCGGTTACCCTCGTGCCCGAGTTCTCGCCCGCCTCCACCACCAGCACCGCCACGCAAAGCCCGCTCAGGATGCGATTCCGGCGCGGAAAATTCTGCGGTGCGGGAAATGTCCCCATGGGGACTTCGCTCACCACCGCCCCGCCGGCGGCGAGAATCTCCTCTGCCAGCTTCTTGTTCTCCTTGGGGTACACAATATCGATACCCGTTCCCCACACCGCCAGCGTGGGCATCCGTGCCGCCAAGGCGCCTTTGTGCGCGCAGGAATCGATCCCGCGGGCCATGCCGCTCACCACCAGCAGCCGTCGCGCCGCCAGGTCCCGCGCCAGCATCTCGGTTACGCCCGTCCCGTACGGCGTGGGATGCCGCGTTCCCACAATCGCGATCGCCGGCCGGCTCAACAGGCGCACATCGCCGCGCACCCATAGCACCGGCGGAGGATCATAAATCTCTCGTAGCCGTTCGGGATAGTCCGCGCACGCAAAGCTCACCACCGTGGCGCCCTGCGCGGCCACATGCGCCCACTCCTCTTCGGCCGCGCGCCGCCCTTTGCCGTCAAACAGGAACTGCGCCGCCTCGGCGGGAAAGCGCAACCCCTCCAGGGCCGTCAGCGACAGCGCGAAGACACGGCTCGCCGACCCCAGCTCCTGCACCGCGTCCAGAATCCGCTTCGGCCCCAGCCCCGGCGCCAGCGCCAATGCCAGCCACGCCAGCCGCTCCTCGTCCAACCGAAACGTAGGCGCAGCAGCGCTCTGCGGTTTCGCCGTCATCGCCGCCGCATCACTGTCCGAAATCTGTACAGTGTCCAAAATTCGTACACTCCGGCTTTGCTCTTGATGAGAGCCAACGCAGGTCAAGGAGAGTTCCGCCCAAGTTACGCCGCGATGAGCTGGAAGTCAAGGAGAGCGGCCCGCCCCTAGCGCTGACCCGCTGACTTGCTGACTCGCCGTCTCGCTAAAGCGATGACATGCTGACCGGCTCCTGCTCCTCCCAGCCGCTCCCGCAGCCACGCGCACATCACCGGCGAAATCGTCTCCAGCGACTTGAGATGGAAATGAATCGGCGCGCCCTCGATCACATGATCATGCCCGGCCAGTGAGACGGTCGCATCTGTGCGTTCCTCCACCAGAGCAAATGAAGGCTTGCGCGTTTCGAACGGGCTCATGGTCGCAGCCAGGCAAAGGTCGGCGCGCAGATGATGCAAAACGCGGTTCGACTCGAAGATCAGGCCCGCGGGCGATGGGCAGTCGCGCAGAATCTCCTCCACCAGCGGCGCAAGATTGGGCTCTTCCGCCGACACCAGCAGCGCGCGCTTTGCCCCCGACTTGAGAAACCGCGCCGTATCGGTCGCCTCGCCGGCAGCAGTTTCCTCATAGATCGGCTCGGCGACTCCGTGCGCGTGGCTCGTGATCTTCACCGCGGTCCAGGGAATTTCAGGCAGTGCGCGAATCAGCCCACAAACCAGCGACGTCTTGCCTGCTCCGCGTGCTCCGCCGCCGACTACGATGATGGCCATGTCACTCAGGGGTCAGAGGTCAGTGGTCAGTTCCAGCTTGCAGCCTGTAGCCGGTGGCTCGTAGCTGATTCACCGTCAGGCTTTATTGCTCCCTGCTTTCTCGCTCCCTCGCTCCCCTGCTCCCTCTTCTCGCTAATCTCGCCACCACCGCCTGCTCTCTGAGCACCTGCTGCAGCGGCCGTGCAGGCGTGCCCCAGTGCACGGTTCCAGGCTTGAGGCCTTCGTTGCTCACCGTCTTGCCGCTGAACACACCCGCCTGCCCGCCCAGGATCACGCCCGGCCCCACATGCGCATGATCGCCAATGCCCACCTGTCCCGCAATCACCGCGCCCTTACCCACCGTCGAAGAGCCGCTGATGCCGGTCAGCGCCGCAATCACCACGTCCTCGCCAATATCGCAGTTGTGGGCCACGTGCACCAGGTTGTCGAACTTGGCGCCGCGGCGGATGCGCGTTTCGCCCAGCGCGCCGCGGTCGATGGTGCAGTTGGCGCCGATCTCCACGTCATCTTCGATCACCAGCGTGCCCTGCTGCGGAAACTGCGTGTAGGCGCCGCTCTCCGGATCGCGCACATAACCGAATCCATCCCCGCCCAGCACCGCTCCCGCATGCACCGTCACCCAATTGCCAATTTGCGTTCCGGGATAAATGACCACCCGCGGGTAGATTCTGCAGAACTCCCCGATCCTGACATGCTTACCGATCACCGCACCGGCTTCGATGTGAGTCCCCGCACCGATTTGGACGAAGTCTCCGATGATGGCCGTCGGACCGACGGACATGCCCTCACCCAGTGAGACCTCCTTGCCAAAAACAGCGCTCGGATGGACGCCCGTGGAGGCAAGAAGCGGCTTAAGCAGTTTGGCCGCCAAGGCAAACCATAGACGCGGATGTTCGACTTCAATCACGCACCGATCCGGCGGGTATTCCTGAATGCAATCTCGCGGAAGCACGACGGCGCCTGCAAAGCTATTCAGCGCTTTTGCGGCAGACTCTTTGTTCTCGGCAAATACCAATTCGGTGGGAGTGGCACTCAGGCTGGAACTCACGCCATCGATCTCATGCGACGGATTGCCGCACACCAGACTTCCGCCCAGCGTCTCAATCAACTTCTCCAGCGTCATGCGCCCTCTCAACAATCTGGCACAGCAACTCAATAAAGCCCCGGCTCGCCCGGCGGCCGCGTCTTCCACCGGCGATGAATCCACAACCACTGGTCAGGATAGTGCCGAATCCACGACTCGATCACCGAAGTGCATCGCTGCGTGCCTTCCAGAATGTCGGCTGACGCATCGTCGGTCTGCGGAATCTCGATCTCCGGCCCAAAGCGCAGGACGTATTTGCGTTCGCCCGGTTCCCAGAGCATGAAGCCCGGCAGCACCGCCGCGCCGGTTTTGCGCGCCACGTGCGCCAGGCCCGTCCCGGTGCACGCCGCGATGCCGAAGAACTCAACGAACTCGCCCTGCGGCGGCGTCATGTTCGTGTCCATCAGGATGCCGACCGCGCCACCCTCGCGCATCGACGCCAGCAGACCCCGCCCGAAGTCATCCTTTGATAATACGAAATTCCCGTGCAGGCAGCGAGTCCTGTTCACGTAATCATCGAGCAGCGCATTGTCGAGGCGGCGGATGACCATGCCCATGGGATGGCCCATCAGCGAGTGATAAAAACTCGACAGCTCCCACGCCCCCAGGTGCCCGGTGAGAACCAGCACGCCTTTGCCGCGGGCCTGCGCCGCCAGAAAGTGGTCCAGGCCTTCGGTGCGCAACCAGTCGCGGGTATTCTCTGCCGTGTAGCGCGGCATGCGACAGAACTCCACCAGCAACCAGCCCAGGTGGATATACACCCGCCGCAGGATTCTTTTTCTGGCTTTGGAGGAAAGCTCGGGAAGAGCCATCTCGAGGTTGCGTACGCCCACGCGCCGCAGCCGGCCGAAGCTCCAATACACGGCAAAGGCGATGCCGCCGGCGAAAAGGCGCGCCAGCCCCCTGGGCATGCGGCCCAGGCAGCGCGCGATGGCGACTACCAGCCCATATTCGAGATGTTCCCGCATCGATACGGCGTATCCAGGGAGGCTGTTTCTTCCACTGTACTCCCTGGACGACAGCCAGCAGCTGATCAACGAGTTAGCGAGTCGGCTCTCCCGCCCCTTTCGCAAAGGCGCGGAAAAGAATGGATCTCAATGATTGGCTTTGGCCATCGCAAACTGGTGCGCGACATCAGTGACAAATGCGACTGCGCCCTGCGGTACGGGCACGCTGCCGTGGAGAACCGTATTGAAGTCCTCCGGCTGGCCGTAGTAAAGCTGGGTATCTTCAGAATTCTGGCTCACGCTGGTGCCGTCCAGATCGATGCCGGCAAAAATGCCCTTGGCACGCGAGTAGCTGAGCAGCTCAGCGTTCATTTTCCAATCCGTCGAAGCCTGACCGGCGCGGCCCACGGGGCCGGCAGCAGCCGAAGCGTCAGCGCCAATCTTGAACTTGTCCTTGAGCAGGTCCTGCATGCCGCGATCATTCACTGCAATCAGAATCAGGTCTGTCGCCTGGCCGCCGAACTGAAGGCCAAACGAGCCGCCAGCCATGCGAATGAACACCGGGGCGCTCCAGCCGTGGCCGGTACGGCACGTCACTACGCCTTGCCCGTACTGGGCGCCCACGAAGAAGGCCCCTTTCTTCATGCTGGGAACGACGGCCACGCACGTCGCCGAGCGCAGAATATTGGTCGGTACGGTAGCATCTTTGGCGCCCATGATCTCATCGATGACGATCTTGGCGGAGTCAATGCGCTCCTGCAGATCCTCTTTGGTTGAGGCGAACGCGGCCGTCGCGGTGAGCAGAAAGCTGAGGCAAACAGAAACAATGGTCTTTCTCATATCCATCTCCTTTTCAATCCCGGGGCTTTTCGCCGCGGATCAGGGAATTCCAAGTTGGAGGCGAGAACGCTGCCGGCTATGCAGTTCAGCCCGCAGTCACGGGAAAGCTGGCGGCCGGCAATCAACCGGGGAACCTCCTGCAACAGCCTATAACATACGTGCCATAGGGGATGCTTTGGTTTGCGGAAAATCTGCTCTGCTCCAGCGGCACGAGCAGGAATTAGACACGGTTCCCTTGGGAATAAGATGCTTATTTCTGCCCAGGCGATTGGCCTGAGCTGGAATATTGGAAGGAAATTTGGGGGAGGGCCGAAACGACCAATTCCGGAGAGTGTTTCTTGAAAATAAATAAAAAAGAGGAGTTCCCAGGCTTCATGGAAACATGCTGCCTGGGAACTCCTTTCCCCAGATCTGCGTTGTTTCTGTGTCCATACTGTTAGAAATTCGGTAACAGCACAAGAGTACTTAAGATGTATGGTCTAAAGTAACCTGGTACGTTAACTAATCGATAATAGCTCTGGGGGCCGCTCCCTCGGCGTTCTTCGGGCCGTTCCCGCGGGGCAGGACAGACCGGCTGAGCGCCGACATGGAAAGCTTGATCCTGTTGTCAACACCTGCTTTACGCATCAAACGGCCCACATAAGCCTTGACTGTGCGCTGTTCGATACCGAGCTGGGCGGCGATCTCGCGGGTGGAGTGCGCCAAAAGGATCAGCTCGAGCACCTGCTCCTCGCGCGGCGTGAGCTCGGGCCGGGCTTTGGCATGGGCGGCATGGGGTCCCTTCAGCAGCCGGTCGATCAGTTCGGAAAGAAGGTGCCTCGGCGCCCAGATCGAACCGGAGGTAACCACGTCGATGGCCTTGCGGATGAACTCAGGACCGGCCGAAAGCCCCAGGTAGGCCCGGGCTCCTGCAATGATGGCGTTCATCACCAGTTCGTCATCCCCCTCGGGTCCGATCACGATGGAGCGCATATCAGGCCGCGAGCGGCGAATGGTTTCAAGGTCCTCCAGGCTTCCCGCCGAGGCGTGCAAATTCACGACAATGTACTCAATGTCGAGGGAGTCGAGCAGCTCGGGCAGGGTCCCGATCACGGGCGTGAGTTGGGCGCGATTGTCCTCCGCGGGCAGGTCGAAAATGGTAGCCAGCCCGGCCACGCGGATGGGCTCTGCGGCCAGCAAGCCAATGCGAATTGTGCGTGGATGCGAGGCTCTGGACGTCATGGCGACCCCCATCCGGCGATCAGCAGGGCAGCCCTGGACGGCATCATGGTGACACCAAGGCGCCCTTTTGCCCTACCGTACGGTTCCAAACCGGCACCTTTTCACAGCTTGGGGAGAACGATCCCCTGTTGCCTCTGATACTTGCCCTTGCGATCGGCGTAGCTGGTCTCGCAGGGCTCGTCGGAACGGAAGAAGAGAATCTGGCACAATCCCTCGTTGGCATACACTTTAGCCGGAAGTGGCGTTGTGTTCGAGATTTCTAAAGTCACAAACCCCTCCCACTCTGGCTCAAAGGGCGTTACGTTCACGATGATGCCGCAGCGAGCGTAGGTCGACTTGCCCACGCAGATGGTCAGTACGTCGCGGGGAATGCGAAAGTACTCCACCGACCTTGCCAGCGCAAACGAATTGGGAGGGATGATCACCGAATCGGCCCGCACCGAAACGAAGGACCGCTCATCGAACGCCTTGGGATCGATGATGGCGCTGTTGACGTTGGTAAAGATCTTGAATTCGTTGGAAACCCTCAGGTCGTAGCCGTACGAAGAGAGCCCATACGAGATCGCATTGCCGGCAACCTGCTTTTCGCTGAAAGGCTCAATCATGCGATGTTTCAGGGCCTGTTCCCTGATCCATCGGTCGCTTTTGATCGACATGGGTCTCCTGCTCGGGCAATTGGGTTCACCCCGGCTGCGGGCGGTGATGGCTTCGGCTCGAAGTCACATCTTACGCAAGGCCTCTGCAGCTTGACAAACCGAAGTAACCTGGCGGGGGCGCCGCCGGCTTTGGATCGGCCTTCCGGGTCCGGAGGCTGCGTTCGATGTTGCGTCGGACTCCGTGGGCCTGAAGGTCCACGTTCCTTCATGCGCAGCCTCAAGCCCCGCCGATTTGTCAGCCGTCACGGGCGCAAGACCGGCGAGCGGGCTTTCACGTCAGGCGGCCGCGGGTTAAAGCCGGGGCGGGGAGAAGAAATCCACCGCCCCGTAGAATCCCTTGTTCCCTAATCGCAACAAAATCTGTAGTATGGAGCGGTGTAGGCGGCACCACTGACGCCTACGAGCTCACGGCGAGCAAGGAGACTCCATTGATCAAGCAGGATATCGTTCACAACGTGGTCGAGCGCACGGGTCTGCCGCGCACTAAGGCAGAGGCGGCAGTGGACACGGTCTTCGAGGGCCTCAAGCAGGCTCTGGCCGCAGGCGAGCGCATCGAATTGCGCGGTTTCGGCGTGTTCAGCGTCCGCGCGCGCAAAACCGGCATTGGCCGCAACCCGCGCACCGGAACTGAGGTCAACATCGCTCCCGGCAAAGCGGTGCGCTTCAAACCGGGCAAGGAGCTGCACGCGCTGGAGCCAGGCGCTTCTGGTAGTTAGTCGCGAACGCCGGCGAAAACCGGAATCCCCTCGGTTTGCCAAAGCGTAGCCCGTGGTGGCACGGTCTGTGCGCGCACAGGCGTTGCAGCGATGATCGCTCTCAGGCCACTCGGCGAGGAAGGGGTCCCGGTTGCGTTCAAGCCTTCGCGACTATAGCTTGCCGCTGGTGCTGCTGGGCGCCAGCATCATCACCACTACCGCCAACGGCGCCCGCTTCATGCAGAATTTTGTTGAAGGCCTGCCGCCCGTGGTGCGCGATGGCGACCTGTGGCCGTGGGGTTGGCTGTGGCGGCATCCCGGCCTGTTCATCAACGGATTCGCATTCTCCTTCACCCTCCTCGGCATCCTGCTCACACATGAGTTCGGCCATTATTTTGCGTGCCGCGCCCGCGGGATCCGCTGCACTTTTCCTTGGGTGCTCCCGGCTCCCACACTCAGCGGCACGGCCGGCGCGGTTATCCGCATCCGCTCCGCCATTCCCAGCCGCGACGCGCTCATGGACGTGGGCATCTACGGTCCGCTCGCCGGTTATGTTGCTTCCGCATTCGCAGTCGCCGCGGGATTCCTGCTTAGCGTGCCTCGCCCTGCCCACGCTCCTGAGGCCATCGTCCGCTTCGGCGGCGATCCTCTCACCATCCGTCTCTTGCATTCGCTGCTCACCCGATGGGCCCCCTCGCTTCCGGCATTCGATCAGGTTTCTCCACATCCCGTTCTGGTCGCCGGCTGGATCGGCCTCTTCATCACCGCGCTCAATCTGATTCCCGGCGGGCAGCTCGATGGCGGCCATATTCTCTATGCCCTATGGCCCCGCGCGCACCGCGCCCTCACCCTGGTTCTGCCCTTCGCCCTCATCATCGCCGGAGCCATTTACTGGCTGGGATGGATGCTCTGGGGCATCTTCCTGCTCCTTCCCTTCATGCGCCACCCGCGGGTTCCGATGGACCCGCACCTGTCCCGCAACCGCATGGTGCTGGGCATCATCGGCATTCTCATCTTCCTGCTCACCTTCACGCCCACGCCGTTCTACGAAAACTCCCTGCTCCATTTCTTGCGGTAGCGGGGTTAGCGGGGCTGGGCGCGCACTGACTCGGTGACTCGCGGGTTGCGCCGCTGACTTGCTGACTCGCTACATCAGCCGCAGCGCGTCCACATCCACAATCAGATTGCGGCGCGGAATTCCGGCCTCGTCGGCGCGCTTGATCATGCCGCGCAGCGCCTGGTTCAGCGCCTTGCGCGACGCCGATTTGAGGATCAGGTGAAAACGGTACACGCCCTTGATGCGCGCAATGGGCGCCGTACACGGACCCAGCACGCGTACCCCCTCCGGGCGGTTCTGGTTTTGGATGAGTGACTTGCCGAGCGTGGCCGCCCACTCCGCCGCCTCTTCCAGCTTGGGCGACTGCACCAGCACATTGGCGAGTACGGCGAAGGGCGGGTAATGCATCCAGCGGCGGTATTTCAGCTCGCGCTCGGCAAATTTCTCGTAGTCGTTCGCAGTGGCAGCCAAAATCGCATAGTGATCGGGATAATACGTCTGCACCACCACGCGCCCGGGCAGATCGCCGCGCCCCGCGCGCCCGCTCACCTGCGTCATCAGCTGAAACACGCGCTCCGCGGCGCGAAAATCGGGCATGGTCAACGCGTAGTCGCAGCCCACTACGCCCACCAGCGTCACGTTATGGATGTCATGGCCCTTGGCGATCATCTGCGTTCCCACCAGCAGATTGATTTCGCCCGAGTGCAGCCGCGACAGCAGCCGCTCCAGGTCCGATCGCCCGCGCACGGTGTCGCGGTCCATGCGCCCGATGCGCGCGCCGGGAAAAATCTCCTGCAGCCGCTCCTCGCCCTGTTGCGAACCCGCGCCCAGGTAGTACAGGTGCTCGCTGTCGCACTTGGGGCAGCGCGCCGGCACCGTCCGTTTGTAGCCGCAATAGTGGCACTGCAGCCGCTGCCCCTCGATGGCCTCGCCCGCATCCTCCGCGGGCGGCTTGTGATGCGTGAGCGCAATGGCGCAATTCCGGCACTCGAGCTTCTCGCCGCAGGCGCGGCACATCACCACAAACGAGTAGCCGCGCCGGTTGAGCAGGATCAGCGCCTGCTCGCCCCGCTCCAGTGTTGCCCGGGTCTGCTCCACCAGCGACCGCGAAAAAAGCTCCTCGCGGCCCGTCTCCTGGAATTCACGCCGCATGTCGATCAATTCCACTTCGGGCAGGGGGCGGTTCATCACGCGGTCGCGCAGCTCGATGCGCGCATATTTCCCCTGCTCCGCATTCTGCCAGCTTTCCAGCGACGGCGTGGCCGAGCCCAGCACCACCACCGCATTGGCCAGCTTGGCCCGCAGCACAGCCACATCGCGCGCGTTGTATCGCGGCGTCTCTTCCTGTTTATAGCTCTGGTCGTGTTCTTCGTCGACGAGGATCAGCCCCAGATTCGGCGCCGGCGAAAAGATCGCCGACCGCGTGCCCACCACAATCGGCGCCTCGCCGCGGCGGATGCGCCGCCACTGCTCGCTGCGCTCCTCGGGCGTCAGCGCTGAGTGCAGCAGCGCCACTTTCTGCCCGAACTCCCGGTCCAGCAATCCCGCCATTTGCGGCGTCAGTCCGATTTCAGGCACCAGCAGGATCGACGAGAGCCCGCGCTCCAGCGCCTTCTGCATCGCGGCCAGGTACACCGCCGTTTTTCCAGAGCCAGTTACTCCAAAAAGCAAAAAGGAATGAAATTTCCCCAGCGCGCTGGTCATCGTTTCCAGCGCATCGATCTGGGCCAGGTTCAAAATCATCACGGGGTTGGCCGGCGGCAATCCGCCCAGCCGGAATGCCTGCGGCCGCTCCTCGATGCGCACCAGCCCGCGCCGCACCAGCGTTTGCAACGTGGACGAAGGCAGATTGCGCCGCCGCAGCTCTGCCAGCGGCATGGCGCCGTCCCACGCCGCCAGCTCCGCCAGAATCGCCTGTTGCTTTTCGGTCAGCGAGGGCAGCCGGCCATCGCCGGCCGGCACTACGAATCGCTCCATGCGCCGGGCATCGCGCTCGGCCGCCGCCGTCTCGCGCATAATCCACTTCTTGCGCACCATGCCGGCCAGCAGCGGCAACGAAGCAGCCGTGGCCGTGCGCAGCGTGGAAACCTTCACCGGCTCGCCCTTCGCCAGCCGCTGCAGCACGCGCCGCTCCATGTCCTGACCTTCGCGCGACAGCTTGCCCCGGCGGCGTGAGCCCGCAATTCCCTTCAACCTGTCACCCTGAGCGAGCTCGCGCCGCGAACGAGCCGAAGGACCTGCATTTTCTTCCTCGCTGGAGAACGGAGATGCCCCATCCTTTTCGCGCTCTTTGCGAAAAGGGCGGGAATTTCCCTCATCACCCTCCACCGCCTTGGCCAGCACGTCTCGCCCCAGGTCGGTGATGCGGTAGTACACCGTGCGCCGCACCTCGGCCGTGAGCGGCAGCATGGCGCGCAGCACTTCGCCCAGCGGCGCCAGGTAGTACTGCGCGATCCACTCGGCCAGTTCCAGCAGGTGTTCGCTCAGCAGCGGCTCTTCATCGAGCACAGTTTCGATATAGCGCAGTTCGAACTCCGCGGCGGGCGCCGCAACCCCGGTCGCGGTCACCACCCCGATGAGCTTTTCGTTGCGAAATGGCACAATGACGCGCGCGCCGCGCTGCGGCGACTGCCCCAGTTGCACGCCGTAGGTAAACGTGTGGTCCAGCGGCACCGGCAGCGCGACTTCGCAATACGCAGGCATGGGAGACAGAATCAAGTGTAGGGGATGCGGCGCGCTCCGCATTCCACCGCGCAAAGCTCTATGATGAAAAGGCGCTTGCGGTCATAGAAAAAGCCCGGCCGTCTCGCTTTCCCAAAGGAAATCCGCTTTGCCCTACAAGCCCCACAGCATCGGCACGCGCGACCGGCTCCGCGAGACCTTCGATCCCATTGCGCGCCAATACGACGCGAACCGCCCCGCCTATCCAGCAGCGGTCTACGACGACGTCATCCGCATCTCTGGCATTACCGCCGATTCCTGTCTTCTCGACATCGGTTGCGGCACCGGTCACGCAACCCAGGTCTTTGCCGCGCGCGGATTTCGAGTCGACGCCATTGAGCTGGGCGAAAACATGGCTGCCATCGCCCGCGAGCGCGTGGCGCAATACCCGCGCGCCGCGATTCAGGTCGCCAACTTCGACAGCTGGACCACGCCGGCGCGCTACGACCTTGTCTACTCGGCGACCGCATACCACTGGCTCGATCCCGCCACGCGCGAGCAGCGCATTGCTGCGATCCTGCGCCGCCCCGGATGGCTGGCGGTGTGGCGCAATCGTCATATCCGCAACGGCTCCTCGGACGATTTCCTCAACGAAGCGCAAACTGTTTACTCCAATGTTGCGCCCGAGCTTTGCGGCGAGCGCGGCACTCTGCCCGGCCCCAATGAAGTTGTCGAAGCCGAAAGAGAAGAGTTCAAATCAGGCCTCTTCGACGAACCACAGTTGCGCGTTCACTTCTGGAGCAAGCCCTACACCGCCAGCGGGTACGTGGCCCTGCTCAACACGCACTCAGACCACCAGCTCCTGCCCGCCGATCGCCGCAGCCGGCTTTTCGAGGAACTCGCCGCGCTCATCGATACGCGTTATGCCGGCTCCGTCATCAAGGACTACGCCACGGTGCTGCAAATGCTCCGGCTTCGTGGCTGAACGCGAGATTGACCCGCGCAGATTAAAATTCATGGCAATGGCTACAAAATCCTCACCGGCCCCTGCTTCTTCCGCAACCGCATCGCGCGTCGCGCAATCTCCCGTCACGCTCTGCGTCGACATCGGCGGCTCGGGCATCAAGGCCATGCTGCTCTCGCCCTCGGGCAAGCCGATCACCGAGCGCGAGCGCGAGGTCACGCCCGCCATCCCAACGCCGCGCGCAGTCTTGCGCGTGCTCGACCAGCTTCGCGCACGCTTGCCCAGCTTCGACCGCGTCTCTATGGGCTTTCCGGGCGTAGTCAAGCGCGGCGTCACCTATAGCGCCGCCAACCTTCATCCTGCCTGGGCCAACTTCCCCTTGCAGCGCGAGCTCGAGAAACGCTGGCGCAAGCCGGTGCGCGTGGAAAACGACGCCGCCGTGCAGGGCTACGGCGCCATCAAGGGCAAGGGTGTTGAGCTCATTCTCACCCTCGGCACGGGCATGGGCTCGGCGATCTTCACTGACGGCCGGCTCTGCCCCGGCCTCGAGCTCGGCCACCATCCCTGGCGCGAAAAGACCTACGAGGACTACCTCGGCCGCCGCGGCCTCGACAAGTACGGCAAGAAGCACTGGAACAAGCAGCTCCAGGCAGCCATCGAGCAATCGGCCGCCACCTTCAACTGGGACCATCTTTACCTGGGCGGCGGCAACACCAAGAAGATTACCTTCAAGCTGCCGTCCAATATCTCCATCGCGTCGAACCGCGACGGCATTCTGGGCGGCGTGGCGCTGTGGAGGGAGTCCTGATTTTCTGCATCGCGGGCCGGCATGCTTCCCAAATGAAAGCGCTCCACGTCGAAGGATGTAGGATTCTCTCTCGGAGCAACTCTGTGAAGGAAGCAAGCCCGGAGCGGCGTTGTGCCGCTGAATTCCTGCATCTGCGAATTTCAAGCTTCAGACGGTCGATATCTTTCCCTTTGCGCCCCGCGGTCTTTGCATTCTGCCTGTTTGTTCTTGTATTGCCGGCATGCGCGCAACAGGAACCTCAACAGCTTTCGCCGTCCGAGGCGCTTCGCTGGGCGATGGATCCGTTCGACCAAGCTCGCGCGCAAAACGGCGATCTCACCGTCGCCGACAAGCTGGCTCTCAGCCTGGGTGAAACGCGTGCTGCGCATGACTGCCTCTCGCTCACGGCTGCGTCTGCCGCTGCGGCTCTCGAACCCGCAGAAACACTCGCGCTCGGCAAGCTGTGCCTGTTCGGTCAGCAATTTGAGCCGGCTCGCGCCACGCTGGTTCGCTATCTCGCTCTGCCAACGCCGCCCGAACGCGAGACGGCATTGATTCTTCTGACGCGAGCGTTTCTCGGTCTCAAATCACCGGGCTCTGCCGCCATTCAGGTCATGTCGCTCACGCGCGACTACCCGTACGACACTGCGATCCACTCGGCAACAGACCAGGCAATCAGCGCCAATGAAATCGCCCGCCCCTTACTGCGTTTTTATGCGTTGCCGCTCTGCAAGAAGCAGACAGCAGTCATATTGCCTTTGCTGGCCCAAGGAAAGGCACTCGGGGGGAAAGACGAATCCATACAGCCGGCCCGGCTCTTTGCCGATGCTCTGCGCTGCTCGATAATTGCCCGGTATGCGGGCGATCAGATTCCGAACGATTCACTCGATGATCTGGAAAAGATCGAGCAACAGGCGAATTGGCTGGGAACAGCCGACCTGGCTCCGATGCAGGAGGCCATGGCGCGGGCAAGGATGACCGGTCAAGCCGTGCCGTTGCACATTCTTCATGCACGCCAGCTCAGCTCAATACGCGCTTCAGTTCCTCGCCCGTTGGCGCTCCGCCACGGAACTGTGGTTCTGGCGTTCTTTACGTTGTGGTCACCGAGCGCGATCGAGGTGATTCAGAATCTTGCCGATGCCGCCCCCTCGGCCGCCATTTACGCCGTCACAAGCTGGCGCGCCAATACCGGCGGCAAGGATGAACCATCTCGTGAGATTCTGTCCTCACTTCGCGCGCTAAGCCAGAGCCTGCCGCGCAAGGTTCCTCTGCTGGTTGTGCCTGATGCCGAGCTCGACACGTTCCACATCGATCAATATCCGGCAGGAGTCACAATTAGTGACGGCGCTGTGCTTTCGAATCTGTTGTTGACTGACGCAGGCAGCATTCAAATGGCGCTCTACAACATTCACCCGGCACCATCCACACAAAAAACGAGCGTCGGCCGGCAGGCGCATTAGAGCAGGTCATGTTAGCTGCGTTGCGGCGCCTTCAACCCCAGCTCCTTCATCGCTATCTGCAGATCGGCCCACGCTTCCTTCTTTTGCCGCGGGTCGCGCAGCAGAAATGCCGGGTGATAGGTCACGATGAGGCTCATGCCGCGAAAGGCATGCACGCGCCCGCGCAGCGAGGCCAGCGGTTGCCGGGCCCCCAGCAGGTAGGTTGCCGCCGTTGCCCCCAGCGCCACCAGGACCTGTGGCCGCACCACGTCGATCTGGCGGAAGAGAAACGGCGAGCAGGTATTGGCCTCTTCGGGCTCGGGCGTGCGGTTGCCCGGCGGACGGCACTTGACCACGTTGGCGATGTAGCACTCCTCGCGCTTCAGCCCCATGGCGGCGATCATGTTGTTGAGCAGTTGCCCGGCGCGGCCCACGAACGGCAGCCCCTGCGCGTCTTCATCGGCGCCTGGGCCCTCGCCTACAAACATCAGCCGCGCCGTGGGCGACCCGTCGGCAAATACGATGGTGTGCCGCCCCTTGTGCAGCGCGCAGCGTGTGCAGTCGCCGATGTCTTCGCGGATCACCTGGAGCGCCGCCTTGCGCTCCGCCATGGGCACAACCGCGCCCACCTCCGGCGTTTGAAATCCTTTGCGCGTCTTGATCTCAGGCTCCTCTCCGAAAAAGTTGGCCTGAATGCCGGGGATGGTGCTTTCCACTTCCAGCGAAGGTGGAAGTTGTTGGCCTTCCAGCCTCGCGCCGGCTTGCGCCGACGAAAAGATTGGGGCAACTTCGCCTTCCCCGTTCTCAGAAACGAGGCCCGGTAAGCTCGCGGTGTCGCTGACGGGCCGGCGGTAGAACTCCGTCAGGCCTAGGTCGCGATAGAAGCGCATGCGCTCGGCAAGCGCGTTGCGAGTGGCAGAATCGAGCGGGCGCAGCACGTGTTTACTCCACAATGAGCTGGCGTCGCCCGGTGCGTAGCGAGACGTTCTCGCTCATCTCGCCATTCGGGGCAGACTCCATCTCCCGCGAACCCGGCTCGCGCTGGTCATCGAGTTCCACGACCATCGGCCGCGGCCGGCGCAACGTCAGAATCTCATCCAGAATGCGGTCGGCGAGCTGGCGCTTGGGCATCCGTGGCAATTCAACCGCCGTGGCCGGCGTCAAAAACGTAGCCGCGTTCGTGTCCGCGTCGATCCCCACGCCCTCGCCCGCTACATCGTTCACCACAATGGCGTCTGCGCCCTTGGCCAGCAGCTTGGCGCGGCCGTTTTCCATGCGGTTTTCGGTTTCCGCCGCAAAGCCCACAATCAACTGCCCCGGCCGACGCCGCCGCACCACTTCGGCCAGGATGTCTTCGGTGGCAGTGAGTTCAAGCGTCATGGGCCCGGTGCGCTTCAGCTTCTGCGCCGACACCGCAACCGGCCGGTAATCGGCCACGGCAGCAGCCTTGATCACCAGCGTGGCCTCCTGCATGCGCTCCAGCACTGCGCCGCGCATCTCCTCTGCCGTGGTTACGTTCACCACTTCGCATTGCGCCGGCGCGCGCAGGCTCACCGGACCGCTGACCACAATCACTCTGGCGCCACGGCCGCGCGCGGCCTCGGCCAGCGCGTAGCCCATCTTGCCGCTGGAGCGGTTGCCGATAAAACGCACCGGATCGAGCGCCTCGCGCGTACCTCCCGCCGTCACCAGCACCACCTCGCCGGCCAGGTCGCGGCTTCGACCCAGCAACGCCAGCAATGCGGCGGCGATCGCCTCCGGCTCGGCCATGCGGCCCTCGCCCACCATGCCGCAGGCCAGCTCGCCCGTCCCCGGCTCCACGATGTGCACGCCGCGCTGGCGCAGAATCTCAACATTCGCCTGCGTCGCAGCATGCTTCCACATGTTCACGTTCATCGCCGGCGCCACCAGCACCGGGGCCGTGGTCGCCAGGTAGAGCGTGGAAAGAAAATCGTCGGCAATGCCGTGCGCAAACTTGGCCAGGATGTTGGCCGTCGCGGGTGCCAGCAACAGCGCATCCGCCCATTGCGCTTCGGCGATGTGGTCGATGCCGTTCTCATCGCCCGCGCTCCAATCTTCCCACAGGCTGGTGGTCACCTTGTGCCCGGTGAGCGCGGCAAAGGTGAGCGGCTGCACAAACTTCTGTGCTGCTTCGGTCATCACCACGCGCACCTCGGCGCCCTGGCGCTGCAGCGCGCGCACCAGCTCTGCCGCCTTGTACGCGGCAATCCCGCCGCAGACGCCTACGGTGATTCTCATACTGTCGATTGTAGTTGAATCTGCGATCCGCGGCCTTGGCCCGCCGGCGGCTGAGAAGACACACTTATCCCGCGCTCGCAGGTGCGGGCGTTGAAGAGAAAACAGTCTTAGCTGAGCAGAATGGGGACGGCTGGCCCTTCGACCAGCGGCTTGGTGACCTCGACTTCCTTCTTCACATAGGCGATCTTGCCGGCTTCGATCTCTTCCTGCGCGATACGGCAAGCCTTGTTCGATCGAGTGGGGATCAGCGCCTGCGATCCGCTCTGTATTTGGCGAGCGCGGCGAGCGGCCACCAACACTTTGCGGTAGTTTGAATCGAAGCTGGTCTCAATCGTCATCTGGGTTTTCTCCAAAGGGAAGTTGTTGCTGGCCGGAGGCGCCATCGATGCCGAATGCCTCCAGCACAGGTTTAAGCCGCTCCTGCGAGTTCGATAACAGGCAGGCCGCGGCGACCTCCAAAACGCGGCGGGAACGGTAGGCAATCGGCTCGCCGTTGCGATAATAGCGCTCGCCCAGCACAATGGCCTCCAGTTGCGCTACCGCCCTGTCCAATACGTCATTAATCAAAATATAGCTGTACTCGCGATATTTCTCAATCTCGCGGCTGGCCGCGGCGAGGCGCCGGTAAAGTTCCGCCTCGTTCACCACACCTTCAGCGCGGCTGCGGTTGCGCAGCCGCGTGCGCAAAACCTTGGGATTCGGCGGCAGAACAAAGATGCTCACGGCCGCGGGAGTCTTCGCGCGCACTTGCTCGGCTCCCTGCACGTCAATGTCGAGCATCAGGTCGTGCCCGGCGTCAAGCGCTTCGTCAAGCGATTGCCTGGCCGTCCCGTACAGGTTGCCAAAGACCTCTGCGTGCTCCAGGAACAGGCCCGCATTCACCATGCGCTGGAACTCTTCACGCGTGGTGAAATGATATTCGCGCCCATTCTCCTCTGAGCCTCGCGGCGCGCGCGTGGTCCATGAGATGGCAAAATCCACGCCGCTCACCTGCTTGCGCAGTTCGCTCACCAACGTGCTTTTGCCCGAGCCCGAAGGCGCCGAAATGATGAATAGAATCCCTGCCAACGTTCCCCTCTTGAGCTCCTAGCTTCTAGCTTCTTCTTGCCAGAACCTACTTCGTTCGTCCAGCTCTCGACAGCTAGAAGCTAGTGGCTAGAAGCTGCCTCACTCGACATTTTGTATCTGCTCCCGTGCCTTCTCGATCTCCGCCTTCATGGCGAGGCCCAATTCAGTAACGCGCATCCCTTTCCCGCTTACGCCTCCGGTCTTTGAAAG